>JGI996J12353_1000147_pt1 | contig 20116 bp, 19 predicted proteins | sample IntmicLarv5ML5BL_FD_12353 | JGI IMG/M metagenome (IMG submission 12353) | reverse complement strand
GTGTTGGGACCGTTGTCCCAATACTATGAAACTTTCATCCTAATACAATGGGACGGTTGTCCCAACACTATGAGACAAACACTATCACTATTTCAAAATAGTGAAACTAAACTCCATCTTTACCGCTGTTGTTTTTATTATGGGACAGACTCTTCTTTTTATGTGTGCTTAGTAACTTAGAAACGCTATATTTAAAAGATGGAAAAGCAGTAATCAAAGGTTAAAACAATGGATAATTCTCTCTTTAATTCTTACTTTTGTAGCATCCGTGAATTAAAGAAGAAACAGGTCTTATCATTTACAATTGTAACATATTACTGATTATATGAATGGCGTAGAGAGTAGAATCATAGAATTACGTGGATTATTAGATGGGCATAATTACGAATATTATGTGTTGTCACAGCCTTCTATTAGCGATTTTGAATTTGACAGTCTGTTGAAGGAATTGCAGCAGCTTGAGGAGGAGAATCCTGAGTTCTACGATGTGACTTCACCAACGCAAAGAGTCGGCAATGATTTGTCTGGTTCTTTTTCTCAGATAAAACATAAATACCCGATGTTGTCACTTGGCAATACTTACTCGGAAGGTGAGGTGCGTGACTTTTATGACCGTGTGTCTAAGGCGTTGAATGAGCCTTTTGAGATTGTTGCAGAGCTTAAATACGATGGATCTTCCATTTCTCTTACTTATGAAAATGGAGTGCTTGTACATGCTGTGACCCGAGGGGACGGAACAAAGGGTGATGATGTTACTGCAAACGTAAAGACGATACGCTCTGTTCCTTTGAAGCTAATGGGAGAGGGTTATCCTGCTTCCTTTGAGATACGTGGCGAGATTCTTTTGCCATGGCCTGAATTTGAACGAATAAATAAAGAACGTGAGGCACAGGAAGAGTTTCTGTTTGCCAATCCTCGTAACGCTGCATCGGGAACGCTGAAAACACAGAGTCCTGCGATTGTGGCATCTCGTAGACTTGATGCCTATTTCTATTATCTGCTTGGGAAAGACCTTCCGGGCGAAGGGCATTACGAAAATATGCTGGCTGCCGCTTCGTGGGGTTTTAAGATTCCAGAGACAATAAAGAAATGTGCTACGATTGACGATGTCTTTGTTTTTCTTGATTATTGGGAGAAGGAGCGAAAGAATCTACCGGTAGCAACAGATGGCGTAGTGCTTAAAGTAAACCTTTTGCGTCAACAACGATTCTTAGGCTTTACGGCAAAGAGTCCGCGCTGGGCGATAGCATATAAATTTCAGGCAGAGCGTGCGGTAACCCGATTGAAGTCAGTATCCTTTCAGGTGGGTCGTACCGGAGCGGTTACCCCTGTGGCGAATCTTGAGCCTGTACAATTGTCAGGAACGATGGTAAAGAGAGCATCGCTTCACAACGCAGATATAATAACCGGATTGGATTTATATATAGATGATAATGTGTTTGTGGAAAAGGGAGGTGAGATTATCCCCAAAATAGTAGGTGTGGATGTTGATTCTCGTTCGATACTTATTGGAGAGAAAGTGTTTTTTGTTAAGCAATGTCCTGAATGCGGTGCAAAGTTGTTCCGTCCGCAAGGGGAAGCAGCCCATTATTGTCCGAATGATTCCGGTTGTCCACCACAAATAAAGGGAAGAGTAAGTCATTTTGTAGGTCGTAAGGCGATGGATATTAATCTTGGTCCTGAAACAATAGATGATTTATATAACGCAAAACATATAAAGAGCTTTGCCGATTTATATGAGTTGAAAGCCGAGGATCTGTTTATGGTGGAGCGTTTTGCTGAAAAAAGCGTTGATAACCTAATAAAGAGTGTCGAGGCATCTAAGGCTATACCATTTGAGAGGGTATTATACGCCCTTGGAATACGCTATGTAGGTGAAACGACGGCAAAGAAATTAGCATACGTCTTTCGTTCAATGGACGGTCTTCGACAGGCTACATTGGATGAACTGATAGAGACAGATGAGATAGGCGAGCGTATTGCTCAAAGTTTAATCTCGTACTTCAGTGACGAAAAGAATATAGAGCTGATATCCCGTCTGAAGGGTTATGGTTTGCAGATGGATATGCCGGAAAGAGCTTTTTTAAACAGAACAACGAAACTTTCCGGACTTTCTATTGTAATTAGTGGTACATTTACAAAACATTCCAGAGACGAGTATAAGCAAATGATAGAGCAAAACGGTGGAAAGAATGTAGCATCTATATCAAAAAAGACAGACTATGTTTTTGCCGGAAATAATATGGGCCCATCCAAACTGGAAAAAGCCGAGAAGCTGGGCATCAAGATTTTGAATGAGGAAGAATTCTTAAATATGTTGAACGGATGATTTTTAGCGACTATCTTTCCCGAAGGAAAATAAAATCCCTGCTCAAAAAGTCAGTGAGCAGAGAGCATTGTTTTTGTTCGCTTAATGATGCGAAAACGATACTTGTACTCTATAATGTAGAGGACGAACAAATTGTAATACCGTTTATCGCAAAACTTCAGTCTGTAGGCAAGAAGGTGAACACATGTGTTTATATCGACGATGAAAAAACGACAATAGAAAATGAACCATCAGTAATATATATTGTAGGCAAGAATTTGCCAAAGAGCGATGTCTGTAATCAAGTTAAAGCAATACCATCAGATATATTAATCGATTTAAGTGATGCTAAATGCAATCCGTTGAAGTATCTCATGTTGCAACATCCCTCCACATTTAAAGTAGGAATACGAGATGCAGATGAGTCAATGCATGACTTTGCGTTGATAATGACAGGAAAGGAACTCTTGAAAGACATCTGTGAGCAAATGTATTTTTATTTGCAAACAATCCGTGCAAAATGATATAATTTCTTATTTTTGTGCAACAAATAAAAGAATAAACCTCTCCATGGCAGATGTAAATTTAAAGGGTATGGGTGTTGCTTTAATAACCCCATTTAAAGAAGATGATAGTGTTGATTATGATGCCTTAGGTAAATTAGTTGATTATCAATTACAAAATGGTACAGACTATTTGGTTGTTTTAGGGACTACTGCTGAAACACCGACTTTGACAGAAGATGAAAAGGCTAAAATCCTTAATCTTGTTATTTCAAAGGTAAATACTCGTATACCGATTGTTCTTGGTGTTGGTGGAAACTGTACACGTGCAGTTGTAGAGCAACTTAAAACTAAGAAATTTGAAGGTGTTGATGCTATCCTTTCTGTAACGCCTTATTACAATAAGCCTTCACAAGAAGGTATCTATCAACACTATAAAGCCGTTTCCGAAGCAACGAAACTCCCGATCATACTTTATAATGTACCAGGGAGAACAGGTGTTAATATGACTGCTGAAACAACATTGCGTATCGCTCGTGAGTGTAAAAATGTTGTAGCGATAAAAGAAGCGTCAGGTAATATTACCCAAATGGATGATATTATAAAGAATAAACCGGCAGACTTTAATGTGATTTCCGGTGATGATGGCATTACGTTCCCTTTGGTAACATTGGGAGCAATAGGAGTAATCTCGGTAATAGGAAATGCGTTCCCTCGTGAATTTAGTCGCATGGTACGTTTAGGCTTGGCAGGTGATTATGATAGTGCCAGAACGATACATCATCGTTTTACGGAATTATTCGACTTACTATTTGTCGATGGTAATCCTGCTGGGGTTAAGAGTATACTTAACGCGATGGGGTTTGTTGGGAATAAACTACGACTTCCATTAGTTCCAACTCGTATTACTACATTTGAAAAAATAAGGAATGTTCTTAATCAGTTAAGTGTAAAATGCTAACCTAAAGTACTCAGCTTATAGAGTAAAGAATATTTCCATTAAAATCTTGTTTAATAGAATGGAATGTCGAAATATTTTATACTTTTGCACTCCGTAAGGGAAGTAAGTATGTAGCCCTTATGTATTCTTTATTTCTGATTGTGATGCTATTTCAGAAGAAAGATTATGTTTGACGGGGAATAGTTGCATAAATGTATTTTTATGTTTAACTTTGCGCCCTGATTATGAGAATTTGTTTTGAATTACGCATATAATAAAAAAATAATAAGATAGAGATGTCTAAAGTTTGTCAAATTACCGGAAAAAAAGCAATGGTTGGCAATAACGTTTCTCACTCAAAAAGAAGAACGAAACGTAAATTTAATGTTAACTTGTTTACAAAGAAGTTCTACTGGGTAGAGCAAGATTGTTGGGTTAGCCTGAGTATTTCAGCAGCTGGCTTGCGTACAATTAATAAGTTGGGTGTAGATGCGGCTATAAAAATGGCAGCTGAAAAAGGTTATTTAAACGCTTAATTTGGGAGGATAAGAAAAATGGCAAAGAAAGCAAAAGGTAACAGAATACAAGTTATAATGGAGTGTACTGAACACAAAGAAAGTGGTATGCCAGGTACTTCAAGATATATAACAACAAAGAATAGAAAGAATACAACTCAAAGATTGGAGCTTAAGAAGTATAACCCAATCCTTAGAAGAATGACTTTACACAAAGAAATAAAGTAAGAGGAGATTAAACAATGGCAAAAAAAGCAGTTGCGAGTTTTAAGAAGGGCGATGGCCGTACTTTCTCTAAAGTAATTAAGATGGTTAAATCACCAAAAACAGGTGCTTACATCTTTCAGGAAGAAATGGTTCCTAATGAAGCCGTGAAAGATTATTACGCTAAATAAAAGCGAATATCATATAAATAAGGAAAAACCCTCTTTCGATAAAGCGAAAGAGGGTTTTTCCTTTTACACTTTTACATAATTATTTAATGTAGAGAACAAAATATTTTGTTATTTTTGCTTGTGTGAATTTATTGATAAATAGTAATAAATAAAATATACGACCATGAAATTCGATGTATCAAGTACCGCCCTTTTGTCGCGCTTACAATCAATAAGTAAAGTTATTGCTTCAAAGAACACTTTGCCTATTTTAGATAGCTTTCTTTTTGAACTTGCAGGAAATAAACTAACAATCACAGCTTCTGATTCTGACACTCGCTTGGTTACTTCTTTGGAGGTAATGAATGTGCAGGGTAGTGGGTTGTTTGCTGTTTCTGCAAAAATATTACTTGATCCTTTGAAAGAACTTCCGGAACAACCACTTCAATTTGATATTGATGATAATAATTTGGAAATCTTTATTTATTTCCAAAATGGTAAATACAATTTCATAGGTCAAAAAGGTGATACTTATCCACAGCAAAAGCCGTTGGCTGAGACTCCTGCTACTATAAATATTGAAGCTCAGAAACTACTTAATGGTTTAGGACGTTCTTTGTTTGCTACTGCAGATGATGAACTTCGTCCGGTAATGAATGGTGTATACTTTGATATAAAAACAGACAGCTTGACGTTTGTTGCTTCTGATGGGCATAAATTAGTGCGTTTAAAGCATTTGGCTAATATCGCTGACGAAAGGTCTGCTTTTATCTTACCTAAGAAACCGGCGAACTTATTGCGCTCTATTTTGGCGAAAGAACAAGAAGTGGTATCTGTAAAGTTTGATGATAATAACGCTTATTTCGCTTGTGCTAATTTTGAGATGATATGTCGCCTTATCGAAGGACGTTATCCTAATTATAATAGCGTGATACCTGCGGAGAATCCGTTTGTTGTAAATATAGACAGACTTTCATTGCTTGCTGCATTGAAGCGCGTGTCTGTTTTCTCAAATGCTTCAAGCAGTTTGGTGAAACTGCAGCTTAAGGATAATAATATGATTGTTTCTGCTCAGGATATAGATTTCTCTACATCTGCAGAAGAAACGATTCCATGTCAATATAGCGAAGAGGAATTGAGTATTGGGTTTAAGGCAACTTATCTAATCGAAATATTGAGCAATATTTCTTCAGATGAGGTGATGTTGAAATTGGCAGACCCTTCTCGTGCAGGGTTGATTCTTCCTGCTCAAGATGAAGAAGGCGAAGAGTTGCTTATGCTGCTTATGCCTATGATGTTAAATGATTGAAATTAAGTAAGAATGCAATTAAACCTGAAAAAACCGATTGTTTTTTTTGATTTGGAGACGACCGGTATCGATATTGTGCGAGACCGTATTGTCGAAATCTCTTATTTGAAAGTTTATCCAAATGGGGATGAAGACTCAAAAACTCGCAAGATTAATCCGGAAATGCCTATACCGGCAGAATCAACGGCTATTCACGGTATTTCAGATGATCATGTTAAGGGATGTCCTACCTTTAAAGAGGTGGCAAAATCTTTAGCTGCTAATATAGAAGGCTGTGACCTTGCAGGGTTTAATTCAAATCGTTTCGATATTCCTTTGTTAGCGGAGGAGTTTCTTCGGGTTGGGGTTGATATTGACTTGAACAAGCGCAAATTTGTGGATGTTCAGACTATATTTCATAAAATGGAGCAACGCACTTTAGTTGCTGCATATAAGTTCTATTGTAATAAATCTCTGGAAAATGCCCATTCGGCTGAAGCTGATACAAAAGCGACTTATGAAGTGCTGCAAGCACAATTAGACCGATATCCTGATTTGGAGAACAGTATTGATTTCTTGTCCAAATTCTCCAGCTTTACAAACAATGTAGACTTTGCAGGTCGCATTGTATATAATGACAAAGGAGAGGAGGTTATTAATTTCGGAAAGCATAAAGGTCGCTTAGTTACAGAGGTGTTGGACAGTGATCCAGGCTATTATGGTTGGATTATGAATGGAGATTTTCCTCTTAATACTAAAAAGATACTTACAGAAATAAAGTTGAGAGGCTTTAATTCTAAATAAATAGAGTATGAATAATTTTGAGTATTGTAACCCTGTAAAAGTTGTATTTGGAAAGAATACAATCAGCAGACTTCCTGCATTAATCCCTACTTCCTCTAAAGTCTTGATGTTGTATGGTGGTGGGAGTATTAAGCGTAATGGTATTTACGAGCAGGTTATTGATGCACTTGCAGGATTTGATGTTCTCGAATTTGGAGGCATAGAGGCAAATCCTTATTATGAAACCTGCATGAAGGCTGTTGAACTGATAAAGAAAGAAAATATAACCTTTCTATTAGCAGTTGGTGGCGGCTCGGTTATTGATGCTACAAAATTTATTGCTTCTGCAACTAATTATGACGGAGAGCCTTGGGGCATACTTCGAGGAGGACAAATTAAGTCGGCATTGCCTTTTGGCGCTGTACTTACTTTAGCAGCTACCGGATCTGAAATGAATGAGCGAGCTGTCATTTCAAGGAAGGAGACTTGTGAGAAGTTAAACTTCATGAGTCCTTTGGTTTTTCCTCAGTTTGCTGTCATGGATCCTCAGACGACATACTCTTTGCCTGAGTGTCAGGTTGCTAATGGAGTCGTGGATTCGTTTATCCACGTTGCGGAACAATATATTACTTATCCCGTTAACGCAAAGGTGCAAGATGCCTTTTCGGAATCCTTGATGCGCATCATCAAGGAGGAAGGAATGAAAGTTCTTGCTAATCCTAAGGACTATGATATACGTGCGAATCTTATGTGGGCTGCAACGAATGCTCTGAATTGTTGGATAGGGCAGGGAGTACCTCAAGATTGGTCGTCACATAGAATAGGATATTCACTGACTGCTCAATTCGGATTAGACCATGCGCAAACTTTGGCGATAATCTTCCCGGGAGTACTGACATATATGAAAGAGAAAAAGAGAGCCAAGATACTTACACTTGGTTCATCAGTGTTTGATATAAGAGATGGATCAGAGGAGGAGTGTGTACAGCAGACTATAAATGCTGTGGAAGGTTTCTTCCGTTTTATGGGACTTAAGACACGTCTTTCTGAATATGGAATAGGCGAAAACGACTTAGATGCTTTAGTTGAACCTATACACCGATTAGATTGGCATTTGGGAGAGCATGGAAACATTGATTGGCAAGTCGCTCGTGATATTTTGTTACTTCGTTTGTAATTGTTTACATTGGATATGTTGAACGGAAAAAATATAATATTAGGAATAACAGGTAGTATTGCTGCCTATAAAGCTGCCTATATTATAAGAGGTTTGGTTAAGAAGGGTGCTAAGGTTCAGGTTGTGATAACTCCTGCCGGAAAAGAATTTATTACTCCCCTTACATTGTCTACTTTAAGTAGCAATCCTGTTATCAGTGATTTCTTTTCGAATAGAGATGGTACATGGAATAGCCATGTGGATTTAGGCTTATGGGCTGACGCTATGCTGATTGCTCCTGCTACGGCTGCTACAATCGGTAAGATGGCTAATGGTATTGCTGATAATATGCTTATTACGACATACCTCTCTTGTAAAGCTCCTGTCTTTGTTGCTCCTGCTATGGATTTAGATATGTTTGCTCATACTACTACGCAGCAAAATTTAGACAAACTACGTTCCTTTGGTAATACTATAATAGAGCCTGCAGAAGGTGAGCTTGCAAGCCATCTGGTAGGCAAAGGAAGGATGGAAGAGCCGGACAATATCATCAATACATTAGAGACCTTCTTCTCTAAGAAAGAGATCCTTTCAAAAAAAAAAATTGTAATAACTGCGGGTCCGACATATGAAAAGATTGATCCTGTACGTTTTATAGGAAACTATTCTTCAGGTAAGATGGGATTTGCCTTGGCAAATGTATGTGCCGATAATGGAGCGATGGTTACTTTGATAACAGGGCCGGTGACAGAGCAAATAACCCATCCTAACATAGAAAGGATTGATGTTGAATCGGCTGACGAGATGTATAAAGCTGCAATGGATATTTTCCCGACTTCAGATGCAGCTATCTTATGTGCTGCGGTTGCAGATTATAAGCCTGAGTCAACTTATGATGAGAAGATAAAACGAGAAGCTTCCGGCGAGATCACCATGAAATTGGTTCCCAATAAAGATATCGCTGCGGCTTTAGGGGTAATGAAGAAGGAAACTCAGGTATTAGTGGGGTTTGCTTTGGAGACTAATGATGAGGAATCTAATGCTATGTGCAAGTTAAGGAAGAAAAATCTTGACTTTATAGTATTGAACTCCCTCAGAGAAGAAGGTGCTGGATTTCGTTGTGATACAAATAAGATATCTATTATTGATAACAATGGAACGATAGAGGCCTTTCCTTTGAAAACAAAATCTGAAGTAGCTTCGGATATCGTAAATAAACTGGCAACTTTATTGAAATCATAATGATAAAAAGGCTGTTTTACTCTTTTCTTTTGTTCTTCTGTTTTTGTGGTATTGCTAATGCACAGGAGATAAATGCGAGTATTACTATCAATAGTGATAGGATACAGGGGACGGATAAGCAGATTTATACAACTCTGCAAGGGGCACTGACTGAATTCGTCAATAATAGAAGGTGGACTGATGCAGTCTTTGCTGTTAATGAGCGAATAGACTGTACAATGACCATTATTATCAATGAACGTACAGATGACAATTTCAAGGCAGAGATACAAATACAGGCTCGTCGTCCGGTATATAATTCATCGTACACTACGACCTTATTAAACTTCCGAGATACTCAGGTGGACTTTACCTATGTCGAGTTCGAGCAATTGGAGTATAGCGAAACAACTCTTCAGAATAATCTAACAGCTACTATTGTCTTTTATATATATACAATCTTAGGATTGGACTTTGACGGTTTTTCTCCTAAGGGAGGGACACCTTTCTTTCAGCAGGCTATGCAGATTGTGAACCTTGCTCAGTCGCAGCCGGGATGGACAGGCTGGCAACCTTTTGAGAGTAATCGCAATCGTCATGCTGTGGTTACTGCTTTGACAGAGACTGCCTCTGATGGCTTTAGGGATATGTGGTACACTTATCATCGTAGAGGACTTGACGAAATGGCGGCAAACTCTGACCGTGGGCGTACTAATATTATAAATGCTATTCCTGCCATTTCGGAATATAGGTCTGCAAGGCCTTCGTCTGTCCTGCTTCTGATGTTCTCAGACGCAAAGCTCGACGAGATTGTTGCGATATACTCTAAGGCGACTGCACAGGAGAAGCAAGAAGGTCTGACGCTTTTGTCAAATCTCTATCCCACGGAAACGACTCGTCTGGAACCGTTAAAACAATAACTCCTGATGTTAAAGTCCTTATTCATACAAAATTTTGTATTAATAGATAATCTGGATATAGAATTTTCTAACGGTTTCTCTGTTCTCTCGGGAGAAACGGGAGCAGGGAAATCAATCATACTTGGCGCACTCGGACTTGTTCTCGGACAACGTGCCGACGTTAAAAGTATCAAGCAAGGTGCTGATAAATGCGTTATAGAGGCAACTTTCGATATCTCCAAATATGACTTAGCTGATTTCTTTGAGGCAAACGATATGGAATTCGAGCAAGATATATGCTTATTCCGTAGAGAACTGTATGCTTCGGGAAAATCACGCGCATTCGTCAACGACTCGCCTGCTTCACTCGCTGTCATTAAGGAGCTTGGCAATAAATTAATCGATATACATTCGCAGCATCAGAATCTTTTGCTTGGTGATGCTGCATACCAACTTCGTATAGTGGACTTATTAGCGGATAATCGCAGTGTGCAGTCCCAATACAGTGAAGCATATAATAATTACAGGAACACTCGTAAGCAATTACGTGAACTAACCGAAACAGCTTCGCAATCTCGTGAGGAGGAGGACTATATGCGTTTCCAGCTTCAGCAACTCGATGAAGCGAATTTCTCCGAAGGAGAACAAGAATCACTTGAACAGGAACAGGAAATGCTAAGTCATGCCGAGGAGATAAAGATGGCACTCGGTCAGGTGTCGGAATTGCTCAACGGAGACGAGCTTGGCGTCACTCAGAAGCTAAAGGACGCTATTGTTAAGTCAGCCTCGCTCGTTCGCTATTATCCTGATGCTAAGGAAATGGAAGAGCGACTTCGAACAGCATATATCGATTTGACCGACCTTGCTTCGGAAACGTCTTCACGGCTTGAGGATGTGGAATACAATCCGGAACGCTTGGATTGGGTTAATCATAGACTTGACTTACTCTACTCATTGCAACAAAAGCATCATGCTGCTAACTTGGGCGAGCTTTTGGAGTTAAAGCAAAACTATCACGATAAATTACAGACAATAGATTCGTTCGACGAGCAGATTGCCGAACTGAATGCTAAATTGTCGGAAACTCATAACACTGCTGTTACCTTGGCAGGGAAACTAACCGCTTTGCGTAAATCAGCGGCGGCGAAGTTGGAGGGTTCGCTTACCGAAATGATTACTACCCTTGGTATTCCTCATGCACGCATCAGCATTGACTTTACGGAAAAGAAAGAACCGGAAACAGACGGTATGGATAACATCGCCTTCTTTTTCTCGGCAAATAAAAATAATCCACTTCGCCCTATTGCGGAGACGGCTTCGGGCGGTGAAATCTCCCGACTGATGCTCTGCCTTAAAGCACTTGTTGCAGGCTCGGCGGCTCTTCCATCTATAATCTTTGACGAAGTAGATACGGGAGTTTCCGGAGATATCGCAGCAAAGATGGGCGAGATAATGTCGGCTCTCGGCAAGGAAATGCAGGTAATGGCTATCACTCACCTGCCCCAGATTGCGGCAAAGGGAGGCTCTCATTATCTGGTCTACAAACAGGATACCGACACGCATACGGCAACATATCTACGACAACTTGCCGACGACGAACGCATCAACGAAGTGGCGCGTATGCTTAGCGGACATGAACTAACGGACGCTGCGATTGCAAACGCCCGCGATTTACTGAAGTTATAATAAACAATAAAAAGATAGATGAAAGAAAACGAAATGGTTTTTGGTGTGCGTGCAGTCATTGAAGCAGTGCAAGCCGATAAGGAAGTAGATAAAATATTGGTGCGCAGAGATATTCAGAGCGAGCTATCGCGTGAACTGTTTGCTGTGCTGAAAGACCGCAATATACCTGTGCAACGTGTACCGGCAGAAAAGCTCGACCGTCTTACTCGCAAGAACCATCAAGGCGTGATTGCCTTTATCTCGGCTGTGGAATATCAACGACTTGCCGATATTGTGCCCTTTATTTATGAGCAGGGCAAAAGTCCGTTCATCGTTTTGCTTGACGGTGTTACCGATGTGCGCAATTTCGGAGCCATCGCCCGTACCTGCGAATGTGCCGGAGTCGATGCCATCGTTATCCCTTCGCGTGGCAGCGTGACTGTCAATGCCGACGCTATAAAGACCTCGGCAGGTGCGCTTCATACATTGCCTGTATGCAAGGAAACGAGCATTCGCCAGGCAATCCAATTCCTTCGCGAGAGCGGGGTGAAGGTCTATGCCGCTACCGAAAAGGCAGATGCCGTGTACACTGCGACAAACTATGACGGTCCCGTTGCGATAGTTGTCGGCGCGGAAGACACAGGAGTATCAATGGATTGCCTCAGAATCTGCGACGAGATGGTCAAAATACCACAATTCGGTACAATCGGCTCGCTCAATGTGTCAGTTGCAGCATCAATACTCGTATACGAAGTAGTACGTCAGCGAACAAACAATTAAAACGATATAGATATGAAAAAGGTAATCTCAACAACATCTGCTCCTGCAGCAATCGGTCCATATAGCCAAGCAATCAAAGTAGGAAATACGCTATTTGCTTCAGGACAATTAGGAATTGACCCTGTCACAGGCAATTTCAAGGGAAACGTGAAGGAGCAAACGGCACAAGTATTCCTTAATATCCGCGCGATACTTGCAGAAGCAGGACTTTCGCTCGATGATGTAGTAAAAACGACTGTATTCCTTGCTGATATGGGTGACTTTGCAGCAATGAACGAGGTTTATTCTTCAAACTTTACCGGAACTTTCCCTGCTCGCTCAACGATAGCTGTAAAAACTCTTCCAATGAATGGTTTAGTAGAAATTGAAATCATTGCCGTAAAGGAATAATCCCCTTTAGACAATACAATCTCTCTAAGCAAAGAACCCCTTTCCGATAAAGAGAGGGGTTCTTTGCATTCAGACATTCTGAGATGTTTTTTTCTCCGAAGAAAATGTGCTAACAGAATCCTCTTTTAGCTTCCGTCGCGTGACAAAAACGTCATCAGAACTCTAACGGAGTTTTCGTCGAGTGACAAAAACGTCATTAGAACTCTAACGGAGCTTTCGTCGTGTGACAAAAACGTCATTAGAACTCTAACGGAGCTTTCGTCGTGTGACAAAAACGTCATTAGAACTCTGGCGGAGCTTTCGTCGCGTGACAAAAACATCATTAGAACTCTGGCGGAGCTTTCGTCGCGTGACAAAAACGTCATCAGAACTCTAACGGAGCTTTCGTTGCGTGACAAAAACGCCATCAGAACTCTAATGGAGCTTTTGTTACGCAACAAAAGCAAGAATATCAGCTACTTAGTCCAAAAATACAGAAAATGCTGCCATAACAGTATCCACCCAACAGAAAAGATAAGCGAAGCGAATTCACTCAATAAATAATTAGTCACAATTAAAAGCTAAAAAACAAATGAAAAGATTTCACTTATAATCGTCACGCTACTGACGCTATCCGCAGCAACAGCTTTCGGGCAAGTTCTTGTTCCTGTAGCAACAATAGATGTTTTTTTTATTGTTAAAAATGATATTTTTTCCCTTGTCGGAAAGATTTTTTTTCGGCATAATATCACACTCTTTTCCGATGATAATCTCCCTAATAAGCATCTTGATAATTATAACAAAAACAGTGATAGCGACGAACTCTCAATCGCTGAAAGTCCCACGCAATGGGCAATCCCACGCAGTGAAAATTAAAAATCATGCGTCCTCCCTATTGTTTTGGAAAAAGAAAAAAAATATCTTTGCACAGAATCAAATTGTAGAACCAAAAACGAATAACCATGAAGATGGATATTTTTAACCACCTTACTTAACTATCTCCACCAATACATTGAAGAGAAAGAGATAAGGACGGCGAGAGACAACTCTCGTTCGAGCAATTATAATTGTCAGATAAAAGAGGCAATTAACTATGTAAAACCAATAAAATCAAAACCGGACAACCAAAACAAATCGTCCGACCAAAACATAAGGCGAAGCCCAATTAAAATTATTAACAATTAAAAACTAAAACGTAATGAGAAAAATTTTTATCTCTTTTGTGACAATGCTGATGTTGTCAGCAGTAACTGCTTTTGCAGCTGATCTTCAAACTGTCGCTACTATGACTGTGGCTGCTGATAGAACGGATAGTGTTAAAATTGAACTTAAAGGTGATGTTGGTGTAATTGTAGTTATCAATGACAAAACTCTAACGAGCACAGATGGTTCAATTTTGACATTTAAAATATCTGTTCTTAAGGATAAAGGTATTGTAGTAAAGGCAAGTGATGCATCTGCTATTACCTATTTGGATTGCAGTGATAATTCTTTGACTGAGTTGAATCTTCTTGACCTTGAAAATTTGGAGATTCTTAATGTTTCTAGTAATCGCTTGAGTACTTTGGATCTATCTAAGAATGTTGGTTTGACTACTCTTAATGTTTCTGGTAATGGCTTGAGTACTTTGGTTGTTTCTGAGAATGTTGGTTTGACTACTCTTGATGTTTCTGGTAATGACTTGAGTACTTTGGTTGTTTCTGAGAATGTTAGTTTGACTATTCTTAATGTTTCTGGTAATGGCTTGAGTACTTTGGATGTTTCTGAGAATGTTAGTTTGACTACTCTTAATGTTTCTGGTAATGGCGCAGGTTTTACTGACTTTACTGTTACTGGACTTAAGGCCTTAACTACCCTTGATGTTTCTGATAATGCCTTGACTGAACTTAATGTTTCTGATAACGCCTTGACTACCTTGAATATTACTGGACTTGAAGGTTTGACTAATCTTGATGTCTCTAATAATAACTTGACTAGTTTGGATGTCTCTAATAATAAAGAATTGGCGTATCTTGATGCATCTATGAATAGATTAGCAATCTTGAAACTTTATGCTGGAGTTGATGTGAAACTTTTGCATCTTCAAGCAAATGGTCAAAAAGCTGTAGTAGAGGTTCCTTTTAACTATAACAGAACAGATGCTGATATATCTTTCGATGGTGAAACTCAGAAAGTATCTGTTGGTGGAACATTCTTCTTTCCTAGACCTGACGGTGTTACTACTGGTGCTGGATTCTCAGGTACATTGGTTAGCATAGCTCGTGCTGATGATGATAGAAAGAAATACGATATTACATTCATTATTGAAGAAGGAGTAGAAGTAATCAGCGCAAACGGTGTTAACGAAGCTATCGAAGGTCACAATTTCCAATTCGGTGTATTATTAAGTGATGATTTTGCTGACTATAGCGTGAAAGTTTTAGTTGATGGTGAAGAATTACTTCCATTCTTAGGAAATACTTATGTTATCAATAATGTTGACAGTGACAAAGAAGTTACTTTCATCCTTACTAAGAACGAAGAAAACTCAACTTCAAACGAGACTTTGACTACAGCATCTGTAAGCACTACAAAAGGCGCTATCACAGTAGAAGCTATCGCTTCTGACGTTATGATAGTATCTATCAGCGGAAATGTTGTGTACAAAGCTATCGTAACAGGAACTGAAACAGTAAACGTTCCTGCAGGAATCTACGTAGTAGCAATCAATGGTAAGGCAACAAAGGTGGTAGTAAGATAACCCTAAGCCAATAAACCTAAAATAATCAAGCCCTGCCGACAGTAGTAGTTGGCAGGGCTTAATTGTTTTTGACTTTATCTAATTTAGAGGAATAGCTTCTTATACTCGCTCTCAAAGTTTGCTGTGAAGATGCCTTTTCCTAAGGCGTCCTCTATTTCTGCTTTTGTCCAGAAGCGTCCTTCTGATATTTCCACAGGATCTACCATTATACTGCCGTCGTATACTGTGCGGAAAGAGTTTATCAGTTCTTTTTCTATCTCCGATTCAAACACGTAGGAGGTTATAAACTCAGGAATGAAGTCGGTTACGCTGAGTTCTTCCCTGACTTCACGGCGTAGGGCATCTTCTATCGTTTCGCCGTAGTCTATATGTCCACCTACGGATGTATCCCATTTACCCGGTTGTATATCCTTATTCATAGATCGCTTCTGTAGAAAGATGTCGCCTTCCGAATTGAATATATGTAGATGTATTACGGGGTGGAGTAGTTTACTACCACAGTGACATTCCTTTCTGGTCGCCTTTCCTATCGTTTCACCTGCCTCGTTGACTATCGGAAAAATCTCTTCTTTTCGTTTACTGTTGTTCATTTTAGTATTGAATAAGGAGTGAAAGATATGTATTTTCTCTATTTTTGTTCGGTTTATTAATACTAATTAACCACCGTATAAGATAGTTTTCAATCAAATTAAAGATAACATAAATGTTGAATTGCCTGCCGCATGGCTTTTTTCGTATAAGTTTGCTTTTATCATTATTACTCTCAACAGGGCAGTTCGCAACGGCTCAAATCGCTGAGCAAGTTTACAGTCAAGATTATAAGATAAACCCGGAAAGGGTAGGAGAATTGTCTATCGATATAGACAACATGACTTTCTTTAAGAATAATGAGTTCGAAGGAGATATCATAAAGGGATATACCTTGCCGGGGTTATGGTTCCAGGCAAAGGCGGTATATCATCCGCTTGAGAATATCAAACTCGAAGCCGGATTCCATTCTCTATACTTTCATGGAGCGAAGAAGTATCCATCTTATGCCTATCTCGATATAACAACGTGGAATCCTGAAAGCTATCAGAGTGGTGCGCATCTTCTCCCTTATTTCAGAGCGCATCTGGCTTTGTCTGATAATGTCGATCTTGTTCTCGGTAATATCTATGGAGGCTCGAATCATCGCTTGATTGCCCCTTTGTATAATCCGGAACTCAATCTGACAGCCGACCCTGAGGTAGGATTGCAGCTATTGTATCAGTCAAGGTTTATCGACCTCGATACATGGATAAATTGGCAGAGTTTTGCTTTTAGGATGGATACACATCAGGAAGCCTTTACAGCTGGTTTGTCTACAAGACTGAAGTTTAATAGTCCTGATTCGCGTTTTCACGTTTATATGCCGTTGCAAGCCTTGGCTCAACATCGTGGAGGGGAGCTTGATACGCTAACGGTTAATTCTGTTCAGACATTTATGAATGGAGCAGCAGGATTAGGTTTGGATTGGAATGTAGGCTATGGTGCGTTGAAGAGTATCAATGTTGAGGCTGATTTCTTGGGTTACTATCAAGAGTCGGGAAAACTTTGGCCTCTCGATGATGGCTATGCGTACTTCCTCTCTGCCTCAGCAGATATATATGACTTCCGAGTGAAAGCAGCCTATTTGAGAGGGAGCGATTTTATATCAATGTTCGGCTCTCCCTTGTATGGCGCAGTATCCACCGCGTACGAACACGTATATGTGAATCCATCAACCTGTTTCGTAGGACTGGAGTATAGCCGTTCCTTTGGTAAAGCGTATAACTTAGGTGTAGAATTAGAATACTATATCACTTCAAATGATGGGTTTATTGGCTTTCATAATAATGAGGTGAGAACAATGAAAAACGGTGCATCTTTCTCCGCCGGAGTTTATCTTCGTGTTTCCCCTTCTTTCCTTATTAAATCATTCCGATAAGTTTTACAATGGAGGACTGGAAGAAGAAATTCGTTTTTATATGGACAGGTCAGCTTTTCTCAATACTGAGTAGTGCTGCGGTTCAGTTTGCCGTCGTTATCTGGATAAGCATGGAAACGAGGTCGGCATCGGTGTTAGCCTTTGCCACAATCTCTGCGCTGTTGCCGCAATCCCTGCTTGGCCCGTTTGTCGGAGTGTTTGTTGATCGCTGGAATCGTAAACATACTATGATTTTGGCTGATAGCTTTGTCGCTTTATGCTCTGCTGTATTGGCGGTACTATTCTATTTGGATGTGATTGAGCTGTGGCACATATATATAATGCTTGCACTTCGTTCGCTGGGTAATGCCTTTCATGCGCCGGCAATGTCGGCTTCTGTGCCATTGTTGGCTCCAGCATCAGAATTGATGCGCGTCTCCGGAGTAAACCAAATGATATCTTCCGTCTGTAATATTGCCGGACCGGCATTAGGCGGATTGTTTATAGCCAATTTTGATATGACTTATGTATTGCTCTTTGATGTTATGGGTGCAGCTATTGCCTGCATATCATTACTGTTTGTAGCAATTCCGAACCCTAAACCGTCGTCCGACAGTAAAGCCGAACTCAGTTGGAAAAAGGAAATGAAGGAAGGCTTTAATGCCGTTTATTCTCGCAAAGGGATAGCATTGCTTATGCTGCTGTCAGTTTCTGTAACCTTCTTTATAATGCCTGTCGGTACATTATTCCCCCTGATGACATTGGAGCATTTCATGGGTAATGCCTATCAAATGAGCTTGGTAGAAGTAGTTTGGGGAGGAGGGATGCTGCTCGGAGGAGCAGTCCTCGGTATCTTGAGAATAAAAGCTAAAAAGGTCACAATGATTAACGCTTCATATCTGGTTTTGGGATTCTCCTTTCTGTTGAGTGGACTTCTGCCTGTTGATGGCTTTATCTTTTTTGTCCTGCTCACTGCGCTTGGCGGGTTTGCTTGCTCTTTCTATCATGTGCCTTTTACTACTTTACTGCAAACACATATTGAGCCGCAGATGCTGGGTCGGGTATTCTCTTTATTCTCCAGTGCATCGTTATTGCCCTCTATGATTGGACTTCTTGCCACAGGCTATATTGCCGACAATATAGGTTTGACTAATGCTTTTATTATCTCTGGGGCATTAATCATGTTGGTAGGTCTAATCTCCTATTTTATACCACTTATTATGACTATTAAGGATAGGGAGTGAGCTCGCTTCCTTGTTTCATTTGTATAAAAATGGGATACTTAATTTGCTTAAGCATCCCATTCCTATATATATACAATATTGTGTTATTTTTTCTCTTTTAATAAATCACGTATTTCCTGCAACAATACAACATCCTCCGGAGTCGGAGCAGGAGTAGGTTCTGGAGCTTCTTCTTCTTTCTTTTTAACAGAGTTGACTAATTTAATAAGCAAGAATATAGCAAAGGCGATGATTATGAAATCAATGAATGTTTGTATGAAAGTACCATAATTGACTGAAACCTCAGGTGAGATAACATCACCTCCTTCTAAAACAGCATCCTTCAAAACAAATTTTAGACTTGTGAAATTAATTCCACCTATAAGTAATCCTACTGCCGGCATTATTAAATCAGCAACAAGTGATGATACTATTTTGCCAAAAGCACCGCCGATTATAATACCAACTGCCATATCTAGAACGTTACCACGCATGGCAAAGGTTTTAAACTCCTGAATGATCTTCTTCATGATTAAAATGTTTTTTTAATTTATTCTCTACAAATGTAAAATACTATTGTTAATAAACAAAAAGTGGAATAAAATCAGGTTCGCTTTATACTGTTGTCTAAATGATCAGAGAAGGGCTGTTTTTTGTTCTTTTCTGAAAAAAAAGTAGTAGAATATTATTTTTTTTGATTTTTGATGAACTTTTTGGAAAACCTGTTGTTATATAGAAAAGTATTAATGCTTAGAGTTTACAAAGTGATTCTTAGAAAACCCTAATTGAAGAAACCCCAACTTATGTATAGTACTTTTTTGAAAAGAGATTTAATGACAAATGGAGTAAATTATAGTTTTAAAATTTTTAATTATGAATAAAGCAGAATTGACAAAAAGTCTGGCAGTCAGAATGAATGCAACTCAAGTACAAGCACAAAATTTCTTGGATACATTCCATGACATTTTAGGAGAGGAAATTATAAAAGGTAAAAATGTTTCATTATTGGGCTTTGGCGTTTTTATGCCATGGAAACAAACAGAGAGAGTTGGGCGTAATCCTCGTACGGGGGTTGAATGTACGATTGTTCCTCGTTTGAGTGTTAAGTTTAAGCCTGCAACAGGATTCTTGGATACTCTTAATGGTAAGGGTAAGCCTAGAAGAGTGAAAAAAGCAAAGAAGTAAAAGATTGATTCATAGATGCTTTTAATGCGTCTTCAAAAAAAAGTACAATATTCTGTGTTTTTTGTTTCCAAAAATTTGGAAGTTAATAATAGAATATTGTACTTTTGCACTCGCAATTGAGGCAAGGGTTTGAGTTTTCTCTCTTCCCTGTTTTATGTTTTTGATTGCATATTCGTTCCTTGAAATATTTACATAAATCAACAAGTAGTACAAGTCTGTTCTTGTTTATGACGATATGGT
>JGI996J12353_1000146_pt1 | contig 20117 bp, 13 predicted proteins | sample IntmicLarv5ML5BL_FD_12353 | JGI IMG/M metagenome (IMG submission 12353) | reverse complement strand
GACCTCATGTGCAGAAAACGGGGGAGATCGGCGGGTTCAAAATAAAGAAGGAAGAAAGTTCAGCTGCCGGGATCAGAAGGATTAAAGCGATTGTTGGTAACTTCTGAATTTCATTTCTCACCCAAGATCTTGTCTGCGTAGGAGCATGAAGAGGTTAGAACCAAGTTGCGAGATTCCGCCGCACTTATCACCAAGTCAACAAGGGTCTTCCCATAACCTTTTCCTCTGAATTCGGGATAAACAACAGTGTGTCTTATTTCTAGCACATTATCTATAACCATGAATGAAATATATCCTACTTCTTTTCCTTCAATAGATAGTTTTATGGTTTCTTTATTGGAAGATTCTTTGACTATTTGCTCCACGACCGTAGATATATTACATAAGTAAAATATTTTTGTTTTACTCCCTCGTGTATTTGTGTAAGTAAAAAATAAACACAATTTTGACCACAAGTGGACAAATTGAAATACAATTGGTTTATCTTTCCGTTTTAATACATGACATATCCGGAAAGAGCGGGGGATAACCCCGACCAAGGGCGTCGACCTTATGCCCCTATGTTTCCGAGTTAAAGCTTTAACGACATTTGAGATTGTTAATGGTACGAAGAATAAATGTTCAAATAATAAATCCATTAGCAAGACACACGTGAGTATTTCCACAATCACATGACCAGTTTTGCGTTTTTTCTGTGACATCATTTGGAGTGAGTATCTCAAATTCTAATACTTTGATATTTTTGGTATGTGGACAGTTAAAGGCTATATTGATGCAAATGCCATATCCGTCTTTTAAAATTGAAAATTCTTCTGAGACTCTTATTGAATGTAACAAGTTACTTCTATTTTTGAATGTATTTTTAATGATTTGTGTTATCATGTCTGATGTTTTAATGAACATTACATCTTCTGATATCAGTGACTCGAATAAATCTGAGTGCGTTCTAATAAGTTCTGCAAATTTAATCGCAGTATCGGTATATTTATTGGGGTCAACTTGATAAATTTTTGTGTTTGGTTTTGGTTTCAAAAGGAGAAATTCTTTTTTGTATAAGGAATCGATCGCTTTTTTCAATTTGCCAATTTTATGACTTGGTACAGATTGACAAAGATCATCGCGAGAAATTTCTTTTCCTCCGCCGATGTCATTAATAAGTCTCTTGATAACTATCCACTCATATTGATTATACTCATTAAGTGTATCTATTTCGGAATTTGTAATTTCTGGCCACCACCGTCTAATGTCCGGCATTAAATGGGTTAATGTATTGCGATTATAAAAACAATTTCATTATAATGAGTCAGTATAACATGGTGAAATCTAATATACTTGATACGACATTCTTAAGCTTCGAAGGTAAGAAAATGAGAAGCCCTCAAGAGATAATTGCAAGTATCGCATATTCCCTTAAAGAAGGGAAAAAGGGAGAGGAATACACGGTAGCGGAATTATCAAGGAAAACAGAAATGCATTACATGACTGTGAACAACTATCTGAATATGATTGAATATGTTCAGAAAAACATTCCCCTCATAGATAAAGTAGATCTGAAAGGCCAGACAAAAATCATCATTATGGAAGAACTCAAAACAGGTCTGTCCGAAAGTGAGAGAATGCTTCTTTTCATGTTTGACAAGAGAGCATATACAAAAGAATCTGCATTACTTTCGAAGTCTTTCAGAGATGAGGATAGATTTTTATTGATATCTGGAGGATTAGTTGTGGAAAAGAAGAGCAAGCTCTTTCTTACAACAGAGGGGATAATTGAGGCAGCAAAATATGCTGACAAAAGAGCGGAAAAAGTGGTGGCAAATGTTACAAAATATGTAATAAGTTGTGCAATAGAGACAACTACTGATTGGACAATGGAAACTAACAAACTTTATCCAAGCTCGCGTAACATGTATGAGGACTCGCATGGTTTTTTACAAACATCAGCAGTTGTCCAATCAGCATAAGGGGGACGTGACAAATGGAAAAAACATCAATAAAAAAGGCAAGATCTGGATCATTTTCAAAAGTGTATTCCACGAATGTGCTGGTTTCTGAGACGGATTCGGATGTGAGATTATATGGGTTCAATGAAATAATAAATGCGGACAATGGTGAAAAAATTGCAGTATCAGACGGCGAATTCATATTGACCTATCAGGCCACAGTGCTTCTATATGAGCAATTAAAGGATTTAATTACAAAATGGGAGCCAATAGAGGGGAAAATTGAAGTTTCAGAGAGCAGAAGGAAAATTCTAGAAGAACTTCTTGAAGATTTCTGAAATAAAAACTTCTTTTTCAATATTTTTATCTCTCCTAGTATTTGAATGGAAAAGCTACATTCAACTCCAAGTATAGTTGAATAGGGACGAGAATAAAAAATATTTCTTTAACAGTGGAAAAGTGAGTTGGCTTATGTCGGAAATGGAAAAAGAAAAAATCGATAATTGGAACACGACTATAGAAGTCGGTGAGAGGATTCTAGATTTACTCAGTGGCAGAATATACAGGTCGTTACCTACTGCCATAAAAGAATTGATTAGCAATTCCTGGGATGCGGATGCACATAACGTTCATGTGGACATAGACTTTGCAAGAAAATCCATAATAGTGACCGATGACGGTTCCGGAATGACCAAGAGAGATCTAGAAAGATATCCTTCGATTGCAGTAAGTACTAAGACCTACGGAAAAACGCCCAGCAATAGACCATATATAGGGAGTTTTGGAGTGGGCATCTTTTCGGCATTGGCCTTCTGTAGAAAAATAATCATTCAAACAACAGTGGAAAATTCCAATGATATCAATCTTTTGGAACTCGAGACCAATACATGGATAGACAAAGACGGAAGACGCAAGGCTCCTTCGAACAATAAATTGAATGTTAAATTTCCTGGATACACTTTGCGCGATGAGCAGCGGTTTGAAGAGCATGGAACAAAAATAATCCTTGAGGATTTGTTTCCTGCAGATTGGGAGCAACTAACGGAATATGATGATGAAGGTCACAATAAAATAGAGAATCTAGTAGACTATCTTTGTCAGGCGACTCCCATAGAATATCCTGATTATGCACACCCATACTCTGACTTCTTTAAACCATCGACTGAATATCCTCAAATGAATGTGTTTTTCAATGGCGATAAACTCTCTAGGAGTCATGTAAAGGGTTCAGATGAATCTCCCCCCAGGATACTAGATTCGAATGACCATTTGGTGCTCGCAGGTGGATCGGTTGTCTGTAAATATATCATCGTATCGCCATTGAAAAATGTCAGCCCCGATAGTATGGCAGGCATACAGAAAAGAATGCAAAATGTAGCTATAGGTGAGCCTGAATTCTTTGATATATTTAGAAAATCACCTAAGTTACGTGGAAGGATGAAATACATAACTGGGGAACTGCACATAATCAAAGGGTTAGAAAATCAGCTTAGTCTTGATAGAGGAACTATATTGACATGCCCAGAATACACTGAATTATGTGTTTTCTTCAGAAACAAGCTGATCGAGCTAGCAGAGATGCTGGAAGATTATGCAGAAATAGAAAAACTCATGGGGGGATTGGCATGCATGGAAGGTATACCGATTAAGAAGGCAAAATACGGTTTCCTATCCGATGATTCCGTAAGGGAGAACACGAAAAGAAAATTCTCCAAAATACCAAGAGAAGAGTTACAACATAATCTAACCAAATATCTCTCTAAAACAGGGTATCGTATAAAATCGGACCCTGAGGGGCTATATGATAGGATATCTGTAGATCATGATAAGAAGATAGTTACTTTGATGGGGGGGCCAGGCAATGGCTTCATCAGTTCGCACAACGTTGACGAAAATACACCCAATACAGATTATGATGTAGATGAAAAGAACGACAAAATCAAAGAGAAATCGGCAGCGAAGAATGCAACTATTCCAGATTGTGGTGCATTCTTTGCCGATATCGACGTAATAGGGAAACTCGGCAAAACAAAGGATGAGATTGATTTATATGTGGTTCTAAAAGAACTACAAATGATGTCTACGATGAAAATAAAACGCAGATTCGTATACGAGGTATTTCCAATATCGGCTGCCATGCTGATGAGGTCTGCCTACGAACAGGCATTGTGGCTTCTCATGAAAAAAGCGAAGTTGATGAGGGATTTGCGTAAAGATACTGGAAAAGACAAAGAAGACATCAAGCTCAGTGAACTTGAGGATTTTCTTTCGAGAATAAAAGACACTTCTCCCGTTATAACGCATGACCTGCGCAAGTGCTACGCTTCGGTAGAACGTCTTATGCACAGAGAGATATTGAATAGCATTGTGCACAGTCCGGGGAAAGTAAAACCTACAGCCACATCTGTAGCAGATGTGTGTAGCACAGGGTTATTTCATTTTATACAGGAAGTAATAGACTATACAAGACCGGACGAATCCCCGCACAATCCGTGACCAAAGATTTAGATATCTGATACGACTTACACAACTCGATAAGAACGATGCACACTAATTTTCCGAGCACCCGGTATCAGGGCTCCAAAAGACGTATCCTAGATTGGATCAAAGAATGTTTGGATGACCTGGAGTTTGAAACAACATTAGACGTTTTTGGAGGCACTGGATCTGTCAGTTATCTCATGAAGACAATGGACAAGGAAGTCACTTTCAATGATTTCCTTCTCTGCAATACTACATCAGCTCGGGCATTGATCAGAAACAGTTCTATAAAGTTGTCAGAGAAATGGTTAGATGCGATTGAAAACGTAGATCCCTACAGGGGGATTGTTGCGGACACATACGGAGGAGTATTCTTTACTGAAGAAGAAAATGAAGAAATAGACAAGATAGCACATTGTATTTTCTCCAATCCTGATACAAAACTTGAGGGGGCACAGAGAGATATCGCTTTACACATATTATCACAATCGCTTCTTATGAAGAGACCTTTTAATCTTTTCCACAGGTCAAATCTTAATATTAGACTCAAAGAATGCGACAGAAAATTCGGTAATAAGACGACATGGGAGAAACCAATCGCCGATCTGATGAGGAAAAATCTGAATGAAGTTAACAGTGCAATATATTCTAATGGTAAGAGACATCACGTGTATCAACGTGATGCTCTGAATATTAAAGAAAAATACGATCTCATTTATGTTGATCCGCCATATTGTAGCACAAAAGGTTTGTGTGCAGACTACCAGAACTACTATAGCTTTCTAGATGGTCTTTGTGACTATAAGAACTGGAAAGAAAAAATAGATACGACGAAGATGAATTTGCCCCTTCTTCCGAAACATCATTCCTTTACACATGATACTTTCGAATCAGATCTCAAAAAATTATTTTTTATGCACTCAGAAGCCACCATAGTAATGTCATACAAGACTCCTGGACAACCTACAATCGAAAGACTGACCGAGATTTTAAGTGAGACTCATAGTGAACCCACTTTACATTGTAAGAAATTCAATTATGCATTGAACAGGAATAATGGGAGTTGCAGAGAAAATCTACTTGTTGCACTACCCAAGAAGCCCAAAAAATAAATCCTGACCTTGACATTTCATGATATAGTCTCTTTGACCTTCAAACCTCAGTCAACTCCCAGAGCTTTGAATACTGCTTCTTGTGGCGTATTATAGAAAATTAAACTAAATGCCCCTACGAGCTCGGGCGGAACTTGAGCTAAATCTATAGCTGATGTTATTGGGATCAATACCTTTTTTGCTCCAGCATCTAAACATGTCTGCAGAGTGTTAGCGAGTTCGTCTATTTTTATGATCGACCCTGCCACGGTAATTTCACCAAGAATAACCAGGCCTGAAATAGGCTGTTTATTCAAAGCTATAGAGCATATTGCAATCAGAGTCGGTAATGCTAAAGACTTCGTCATACCATGACCATGAAGATCCTGATAATTTACAATATAATCCTTTGTGGTAGTACTTACAGCCTTACTGATGGATCCACCATTTGCTTTCAGATAATTGAAGGCTGTCGAAACAGCTTCCTTCGCCTCACGATCCGTTCCTATTCCCGTAGATGTGAGTTTTCCTCCTCCAGGAAGAATCTGCGTTTCCAAACGATAAACTCCTATCATTCTGTTCTTACCTCTGGAGACCGAATATAATTGTCCTGGCCCACACTGACCCTCGGGAATGAGTTTTCCACCACCTTGTTCCGGGGGCGAAACATAATGTTCTTCGAACGTGTCATTATCAATATAGGAGAAGTTCACATCGTAGAACTCCATTCCTCCGATCTTCTTCAACTGCTCCTTTACACGCCGCCTCATCTCAAGAGCTAATGTAACTATCTCGGCGATGTTTTCTTTCTTATAAGAACCGTCTGGATATAGTAATTTAACAAGTCCAGAAACAGTTTTTCTTACAGCAATGGTATCACGTTGGTTCAAATCTCTACCTAGCTTGAAATACTTGTCAAGGACGTCCGTGCACTGATCCTTTCGCAATTCCCTAACAAATTCTGCTAAATAATCAGTAATAAACCCGTAGTCGTTTGTGAATGATTCGGGGCGGAATTTTGGTATCTCCCATCCAGGAAGATAACAGTGCATACGATCGAGGAATGCTGTATCGTTTCCCATCACAGGGGGAAAGGGATCGAACAGATGTGATGACTTTAAAAGAACATCGACACTCTGATTAATATTGCCGACAAACACCATTGAAGCTTTAGCAGCTTTCTCCTCTTTCCCACGTGCAAAGGATCCAGAGGCCATGTAATCCTTCATTATTTGCACTCCATCGTTATCTTTGAACTTTATGCCTGCAACCTCATCGAAGGCGACACAATCCCAGAGGCCTACAAGGCCAATTGTTTTTGTCGTCATGCTATAGAAAAGGTTAGCAACAGTAGTCTGCCCTCCGGACACAAGTATGCTGTTGGGAGAAATCTCCTTGTAAATATGGGATTTTCCTGTACTGCGAGGGCCAAGTTCACATAAATTGTAGTTATTTTCCACAAGAGGAATCATGCGTGTCAGTAGAAGCCATCTTTCTCTTTCAGTGAAACGATCTGGTTCCATTCCCGTAGAACGGAGCATGATTTTCATCCACTCATCTTTAGTGAACGCAGCACGCCCCTTTCTGACCTCATCCATGTCAACATGTGGCATCTGTATCGGGATGAGTTCTTTAATGCTGATCGGACTTCTTAATCTCTCTTCCTCAACAAAATTGTATTCGAGTCTGACAATGCACCATATCCCTCCACACAAAAGACGGTCAAACTCTGTAACATACTCGGAGGATATCGGTATATTTTTAATACCCAAATTAGAGAAATAAGCTTCATAGGTGTCAGTTTTAGTATTAAGTATTACTTCTAATTTATCGATGACGGTATGGCCGCCATGTTCCCTCAGTTGCGATAGGATCTTCTGTGCCTCATCGGGACGTACAAAATTCTTCGAAAGGATGTTCTTAACTGTTTCCACACCTTCTGCCACGGCCACGTCATCATGTGACGTACAATATTGACCCAGAAGATATTCAAGAACATAAGTTGGAACATTTGCCCCTTGACGAATCTTATTTGTTAGATCTTTACGAACAATCTTGCCATCGAAATATTTGGAAAGTCTGGAATTCAGTTCTGTATCAACACTTTGAAGTGGTTCGATAATGATTTTTGGTGCAGAAATTTTGTCTGGCTCCCCTTTCATTGACACATTATTGGTCGGAATTTTTTCTTCCATGATTTCATCTTTTGATAATATGGCCAGTGAGGAAAATTTATTCCTATATTGTTCATGAATGTTTTTCAACCGTTTAGCGTACGAATCGTCGATGAGCTCACAAATCGAATACAACATCTTCAGGACTTCGTCAGTGTCACCATCTGAGAGATCTTGATTGAGTTTCATATGAGCAATCTCATTCCTACAGTCAGATATGACTGTGAAATAACCAAAATATTTCTTAGGAAACATTTTTGTTTCTTGGAAGACCTTCCACTGGAAACTGAATACAGAAAGACACCGTTGCATATCGAGAGAATCAGCGAAGGTTTTGAGGTTATCTGATTCCATCTCTCTCTTCTGTGACTCTGGAATCTTAGTCTCTATTATTCCCTTTTCCCACCACTCTTCTCCGAATTTCTCTGCGAGAGTCCTGGCAGCAAACGGGGCCCCCGCCTCAAGGAACAACCCAAATGCCTCCTGTACAATCTCATAATTCTTCGTCATCATCTCACCTTAATCGAAACTTATTCCACTAGAGAACGCCACATCTATAACAAATTCCTTCCTGAATAATTCTGCGCCGGTTTTGTTATCTTTTACAATAAGCCAATATTTCTGATTTTTATCATATCTTTTCTCTTTCATGCTGAATTTCTCACGGAAAGTGCGTCTGCTTGGATTACTATCCTTCCTATCAGCAACTATTATAATCTCATTGGATACTTTCTCATTTCTGTCCGATTGGAAAAATACTTTGTATGTCGCAGGAACAATGTCATCACCGATTGGTTCCTTTTGGAAGAATTCAAGATATTGAAACAGGTTCGTCACTTTATTTACAGTACTGCTCAATACAATCTCTGCAGGCCTCGTTTCTACCTTCTCCCTGCCTACTTTTACAGTGATAAGGGGAATTATATTCTCCTGTGGCGAGGCACCGCCATGAACGAATTTCAATCCCCCTTTCACTTTGAAAACATCAGGTCCGATAGGCCATGAAAGAATACGGGAGTCATAGGTTCCCAGAACCTTTCCAAGTTGGATATTATATGCTCCCATTGATTCTACTCCACTTTTTGAAATAATGAAACGACGGTCCAAAATAGCATCATTTTCTAGTCTGTCTAGATCTATTTTATCGCTCTCTCTTATGCCATCCCATCTATACAAGAATCCGTGATCAGCAGTGATAATAATCCTGTATACATTAGCATTTCCGATTTTCTTTACAAGATTTGTAAGTTCTTTGATGGCTTCATTACAAGCAGTGAACACCTCATCCCCCATGGCGTCTTTGCCACGAATATCTATCTGATTGTGGTAGATATAGACTACATCCATCGAGTTGAATAATTCCCTGGACTCATTCCTGGATTTCAAATCAGAATCCTGAATGCAGCGGGAATTTGGAAGCGCTTTTCTAAGAACGGTTTCACGCTTTTCAGTGCCGTCCGTGTAGAATCCATCAGATAACACATATTTATCCGGCAATATCTCCAATTTTTCATGTGGAAGGAGTGATGCCATTCCCAACTGCGTATATGCGGGAAGACTACTGAACATGTAATCCATCTTCACATCATTTTTTAATTCCTTCATAAGTTCTTCATATAATTCCATTCCGACATCGTATCGCAATGCATCAGAAACTATAACCGCGGTTTTGTCTTTCCCGTAAATGTGCGAGAAAAAGAAACGCCTCTGTGCTTTCTGCCCAGAAGTCATCTCCTCGATATCAAGGGCTTGATTCCAAGCAATAAGTAACCTGGAGAGATATTCGTTGGTGTACACATTCTCAACAAGTTGTCTGAGATCTTCAAATTCCTCTTGTTCGTAAATATGATTAAAAGCATCATAAAACGTGCGATAGGCACAGTCAATACTGTAATCTTTACTGGCATATTGTTCTGCCATCTCTGCAAAAGAAGGAGCTGGAACAAAATCAACTGCAGATATCAATGAGTGTGCAGCGATGAGGATATCGTAATGATAAGAATAATTCCTTGTGCCAAAAAACTTCTTCCTTCTCTCGTTACATATATCTGTGATGTGCCTTTCTGATATTGTGGCGTCCAAATCTTTATTCAAAAGCTTTGTTCTTATCCACGTCACAAACAAATCGTCGACGTTCGTAAATGCATCACAGTTTAATAAACACTCAAGATTCATTGATTTGAATACAGACGGCACTTTAAGCTGTTCTGAGACAAAGCCTGAGAGTTCAACAAAAAGGTTGCTATATGCAGTTGAATCCATCATACCGTCCATAAAAACAGTAACGTCGTGTTGACGAAACGAGACCTGATCTTTCCACTGTTCTGGAATTTTTCCGTTGGTTTTTATTTTTACATAAGTAACGAAAAGTGATAGAACCATCCTTTCTAATGTTGGATAGTCGTCATCGTATCCGAAATGATCTTTGCACAGCTGCCAGAAACTCTTGTCTATGCCGTACTTCTTGAACTCGGACAAGTATGGATTATCTTCCAAGCCTTCATTCAGCGTTTTTATGAGAATATCATCGAATATCGCGGAGTGTGTTTTGGTTATTACTCTTAACATCCCGACATAAATCGTCCTTTCTGTCCACTCACCTGGTTCAACATCAATATTTATCTCGATAAATTTTTCTTTTCTTTCTCTCGATCTGAAAAAGAGGAAATGCTCAATTATTAATTGTTTGTACTCCGGTTTTATGCCCAGTTCATTAACCAACATCTCTCTAGGATCAGCACTGAATCTGCTCGAATAGAGTAGTGTGTCTTCAAGACAATTATCTGCCACAGGAGGTTTTCCGAATTTAGCATAAACCAAAAACTTTCGTTCAGGTTCTTTACGTTCCAACAGATATTTAGTATAGAACTGGTTGCCGGACAGAAGTATATGCGTCGCAACGTTACAGAAAGATAATGCTTCTGATATCATTGGGAGACTTTCCGCGAAGTCCCCTTCCTCATCATACCAGAAAACTATACGCCCTTTAAGAAATCTCTCTTGAAGTTTTTCTATGATTACATCGAAATCTTTAGATGCCATGTCTTACACCTCAGATTTTCCCCAAAATCTCGTATTTCTTTCCGTCGACAGTTTGAAGTTTTTCGTAGTTTATCTTAACGCCATCATCGAGAGCGAGAACGATACGAGAGACTGCCAGGTGACCAATTTTCTCATCGTATTCTTTTATCTCATTGATCTGTTTGATGAGTTTATCCTTATGCTTCCTGGCATCGTTGATATCTTTGACGTTATTTGAAGTGTTGATTACTTGCTCGTCACGCATCTTGCTGTTCTCATAGAGTGTCTGTAGGCAGTGCAAATAATCAACACGTAACTTACCAATAATGTCAGGATTGTAACGATGAAGATAGATGAGCGCTTTGAAACCATTCTCTTTTCCGGAATCGAACAGCCAATAAATTGGACGTTTCTGATAAATCTTCAGATGGTCCTTAAAGAATTCCTTAAGGAAATAATTACGTATAACTTCACGAGAGGTATTGCCTCTGATTTCGAGCGCCTTAGCGATAAAATCAAGATTCTCCTCCAAAGTATCATCACCGTAAACAGTACGTATGAACTCAACGAAACGTGTGACAACATCGTCCTTGAAATATTCCTCGTCTGTGATTGGGATTATGTTATCTTCATCTGGATTAAAATTGACGTACCTGGAATGGTTCCACTCTCCTCCTGCGTATATCAAGCCGTCAATGTCAAGCGAATAACGGCCAAACATGCATCCGATGGCATAACTTATCAAGCTTCGAATCTCACGCCCTAAACTAGCGCGACGGACGGTAACATCCTCTTCATTAACTTTGGATATAAGTTCCCCTTTTAGCCCGTATATATCGATAAATATGCGATTGAGTGTTTCTTCGTTGGTTTTTAGCAAATTAAACCTTTTAACTGCATCATACTCCCATTTGACGAATGCCTCTGCAACATTAGTACTACCATTGAGCAAAGGATGTTTTTTGAAGTCCCATGATGTTTCAAAAGCATCCCAGTCTGCACGTGACAAAATTACATTGTCTTCCACTAAATTATTTATTACATCTTTTTGTGACATATCATATATAAATGGAAGATTAGCAACTTGTCCAACTTCGTAGTTCATGGTGGGGGAAATCGTTTGAAGGATATTCGAAACAACAATTGAATTATTCAAACCCAACAGATATTTGAGTTTATCTTCATCGGGTGTGAAAATACTGCACCCTGCTACATCAAAAACATGACCACAGGGTTTATAGCGAAATGCAATTGGGCCAGTAGAAATTTTTGACCAAGTGATACTTTGGCAAAGATATTGCTGCGAGTTCTGGAAGCGTGATTCGGAACTCGCAGCAATATCTTTGCCAAAATCTTTGAAATAAATTATGCAATCATTGTTACCATACCATTTTCTAAAAGTTCCACCTTTATTGTATGGAACAAATTTTTTATTTGCTTCAATACTCTCTTCACGTGAACCACTATTCAGATAAGAATCAGAGGAACTCACTTCGTACCATTGTCTAACAAACTTGTTATTGTCGCCTGTTGCCATTCCTTGTGCGGGTTTGAAAATAGACGACAATGGTATACCGTCATTAAATGTCTTCAATATGCTCTCAGTGACCCAATATGCCATAGGAGAGCCAGGAATGATTTTGAAATTCTTTTTTTCGGACACATAACGATTAGTACCTAATAAAAATGCCTCTTCCTTAGTACGCTGACTGTCATAATTAACCAATCGTATATATATTGCCTTGAAATCCTCTATGTTTTGTTTTGAAATTACAAAAGCTGTCGTTTGTACGACCTCACCATTTATCTCTTCGAAGGCTCTTGCTCCCAAATGTATCATGTTAATTATGTCACGACAAACTAACTTCTCTCGGAGTTTTTCATAACTTGATAAAAACATCCAGACATGTTGCGTAATCATTGCCTGATATCCGGTTGGTTTTAAAAATTCATTACATCTCTCAATAAATGTCGCAAAGAGATCGCTCTTACTATCAGGGTAATTCTTTTTTACAAACTCCAACATTTTCAAATCCATGTTGGAACTGCCCATATACGGAGGATTAGTGCACACAACATCATACTTCAAGGAAAGAAGTCTCTTAAAATTCCATATTCTTAAGTCATTTTCATATTCCGCATATGCAGTTATGTCCTCGGCATCATTTTTTGGCATTGAGTTGAGCATACTCTCTTGAATTTTTATCAAAGAACCGTATCTCTCGCCGTTCATATCTCCTTGTGGATGGTAAACTTGCGGAGACAATTGTAAATCAAAAAACTTCTTATCATATTTACGAGCACACATCATTAATGCAAAATAAGCTAGTTGATATGCCCTTTTGTCAATATCTAGCCCATATAAATTCCTATCCAGGATTGACCTTGCCGCCTCATTCTGCATATATCCTACACTTTCGTAAATTTGCATAAGAACCTCGAACGCATAGACGAGAATATGTCCACTTCCCATACAAGGATCAATGAACGTAATACTCAATGGATCCAATCCCTTCTTTTCTACCCTTATCGATTTAAGCTGCTCTGTGACTCCCGGAGTTTGTTCCGCCTCATCGAGATAATATTTCCATTTTTTCCTTAATTCATCATTCGGATGTCCTTCCAACCATAATCTTCCCAGCGAGTTCTCAACCATGTATCTGACGATCCAATCGGGAGTGAATAATTGTGTCACCGCAGGAATTTTCTCCTTTGTTATTTTGATATTCTTTTTTTGTAGAAGTTCGAATGCTTCATCCTTTGGTTCCGTGTTGTAGTACTGATACATCCACCCAACAATCTCAACCGCTTCCTTGAAGTCTTCTTCTTCTACATCGTTAATGAGATGTGAGACAACGCCATTTTTATCTGTAAATGTGAAATCCAATAATAATTCAGTATAATCATTGGTCTTTTCGAATAACCCTGGAAGTATTTTATTCAATTCATTGCACTGTTTTATGAACAATAATCTGAACAATACATCTTGTTTATTTTCGGACTTTAATGTCAATATTTTGTCACGTTCAGTCTCGGAGAAAATAATGCCTGTTTCAAACGGTTTTGTTACAATCTCGGGCTCATTTTTTCCGTTTGTTCCAGAAAATATCCTTATTCCAGATGGGAGGTAATCGTTTACCTCCATGAAACGTATGGCTATCAGCCTATTGAACCATGTGTATGCGACCTCCTCTACTATCGTTTCATAAGCTGTCTTGTAATCACTTCTTTTTTCCTTTTCCCTAATTGCTTCGATGAGTTCGGTGCGTTGTTCGATACCTTCGCAATCCAAACTGAATGGCGTCTTTCCTCCGTAATCAAAGAACTGAATGTCTTGTGTGGACGAGGGGAGTGGGTCTTTGATACCTTCCGAAGTCACGCCCACTAAAGTGGCCTTATCGGATACTTCTTGAATTAGTCTATTCCTCGCCCAAATTGAATAATTCTTTATTGCGGTTTTATCCATCGGTTCACCTCAGAATTCCACCTGAAGAATCTCTTCTTTTAGTTCTTCTTTCAATCTTTTTCTAAGCTCCTCTACCTTAACGTTGATGTCGGACTCATTTTTTATCTGCCAGGAGCGTTCGGATACCAGGTTGCGGATGCTGACTGTTTTGATTCTCGACGTGGTCGACTTCTGTATCAGATCATTCGTTTTCCCTTCTTGAGACTTACTATCCGTGACTTGAAGTTTAGCCTCTTTATCGTGGATACGCTGTAGTTGTTTAATCTTTAAAGCATCTGCCATTTCACCTTTTGATCTCAGATCAATGATGTCGTTACTTCCATCAATCTCATTTTTGAGTTTGATGAACTCGGAGTCGAATTCCATTTGAAATTCGTTTTTAAACGCCCGTACTTTTAATTCATCATCCACGCTGTTTTGAGAAAGAACCGCTTTTCTATGCGCCTCCTCCCGCTCCTTCTCTAAAACAACGTTGTACTTTTCGTTGAATTGAGATGTGAGACCTGGAAGTTTAGGGATATCTGAATATGGCGATTCTTTAAAGATTATCTCTCTGATCCGCTCTATAATCTGTTTTGCGTCTGGATCATCGAACAATATCCAATTCTTATCAGACAGCTCGACTGTTTTCAGTGCGTTATCAAAAATGCCTCTTTGGGATCCACCGTAAAAAGATTGTATTGGTTCAAAATCGTCAGAAAACTGTAGGAATTCCGCTTTGCGTGTGAAGACAAGCCCGAAGAATTCCGAAGGGGTTGTGGACTGTATTATCTCCCGCATCAATTCTTTCCCTTTTTTCAGAACGCTATTTCCTGGATACTTTTCGTTAACAGGATAACTGTTAAGCGTACTGTTCAATTCAACAGCTTTTTTGGTAAACAACGATTTCGACCCATCATCGTTATCTTTCGGAGTTACGTCAAAAAGTTTTTTCAATACTTCACTGACCGCTTTTTTCTGACTCTCATCCGCACGTTTCTGCTTGTTAATCGTCAGTTTCTCTGAGAACTCTTTTTTTGTTAGATAATTTATGATTTCTTCCTTCTTATTTTCAAGCGTGACACTGTTCCCGTTAACCATCAACGAAATATATCCTCCGACAAATAGCTTGGCGATTACCCACCTCGTATCTTCATCGTTGAACCCGAACGGAGCCTTCTTGTACCTGTCAATAAGATTCGATAATGTAACTCTACCATAAGTCTTAGAAACTGTATCGAGATATTCCTCAAACTCGATAATTGCTCGGGCATTCTGTGGCATGTTTTCGGCAATTTCCAAGGTTTTTTGTTCTTGATTCCTGATGAGGTGTACTATGTCACTCTCCGATTTCGGAGAATCGATATAAACGAGTTTATTGTAAACATTAGCGACAAGTTGTTCCATGGCAGAATTTAATTTGGCGACAACATCCTTCTTCGCAGTTATTACGTCTTTACTTCCATTGACATATATCTCCGCTTTTCCCAACGAATCAACTAACAACACTTTAGAATTCTCTAGACGCTGTGTTTTTTCTCTACCTTTCTGATCTTTGATCTCTTCAGTCTTGGAGATGCCGGACATGGAAGTTCTGAGATATTTTCCAATTTTTTCAGCTTCCTGGATTTCATCCATAAACGATGCATCATCTGGAAGCAGTACGAATGCAGTATTCTCCTGTTTTGACGCGAGTCGGATTGTATTTTCATCCCTGGTGTCATTCCACGGCGTGATTATGTTGATTCCAATGTCGAAACTCTGATTAGGTCTCGTGGATCTGCTATCAACCATTTGATTGTAGGGGAACATATATTTCCCGCTGTGCTTGGAATATCGATAATTTCTTTCCTTGTAGATTTCCAAGAATATTCTTTCTGAAACTTTATTTATGACTTCGGAAGTATCAACTGTTTGACTGTCTATTTCCCTATTGACGTCCTGTTCTTCATTGGTCAGGAATATGTATGTCTCTCCATTCTTTTGTATGAGTTTCTCTCCGATCAAAATTCTTAATGATTTCTCCACCTTACTTTTAATCATTACGCGGTCATCATCTACTGAACTGATCATTAAGCTAGTAAGATTGTCAATGGTTGCATCAATTTCCTTGACGTATTTGATCATGAACAACACTTTAAGAAGGTCTACTGAAAAGCATACTTCATTTCTGTCGGGATTGATTATCTCATTTGCTTTTGCCTTCTCTATAACTCCGCTGTGACTATGATCGAGGAATTGATGCAATGCGTTGTAAAAGAGGCAGAATGGAACAATTGCACCAACCTCTTTGTCCTTTACATCCTGTGCCGATTCCTTGAACAAAGCCAACATCGACCTCTCTCCTTCAGAGAGATGTTTGCCAGAGGCTCCATGAGTCCTTATGGAAGTTAATACACTTGCAAGGAGGTTGAATTGATACGGTATGAAAGGATAGACTGCGTCGAAGTCTTTGACGTTCCTGTAGAGCTTCATCTCAGCACTATCTTTGAACAGAAGAAGATTCTTCAGCATAGTCTCTTTCTGTTCGTACAGTACAGAAAGTGTTTGCTCGGCAACTTGCGTTTTATCCAATATCCTTTTCTTTATGACCTCGTCAACATTCGTCGATGTCATTGATATTCGGGTATCGAAACGCCCCTGGATCTTTGAGAAGTCATTGGCGCGATTACTGATGCCCTTAGATATCGCGTCCATGTCCTGTTGACTCGTAACGATTACCCACGCTTTCCCCTTACATTTTGTTCCCAGATCTTCAGTAACTGTCTGTAGGTTCAACATCAGATTGGAATCGCTTCCAATGTACTGTCCGACCTCATCAACGAGAAATACTACATGATGTTTGTCACCTTTCGCATAAATATGCTGTTTAACCATGTCTGTAAATCTGTCAATACTGATAACATGCCCCCCAATTGATTTGTTACACCAGGATAAAGCAGTATCCCTGCTCATAAAATTCATTTCAACAAGAATATCCATCACTTTATCCTGAATGAAGTCGAAATTATTCCTATCGTCAATCCATTTTTTGCCTGTGCCTTTCTCAAACAATTCTTTGAATTCATCATAACGATCTTTTTCATCCAAATTCCTTTCAAGATCGGCAAGATGGGGTATCGCACCGCAGTATCCCATCTTCTCATTGAAGACTTTGAGGAACACTTTCACTATGGCGTCTTTATTGTCTTTACCGCTCTGATCGCTTTTCGAATCGATGTTAAACAGAATGACATCAGTATGCTCAGCAACCCCGCCGCAGAGTTTCATATCTGCCAGGACCATTTGATCGACGATCTTTCCATCATCTACGAAAAAGTCTATTGCATGTTTGTTATCGACTTTTTTATTCTCTAGGAGATAAGAAAGAATCTTCAAAAAATGTGACTTGCCGCTTCCAAAGAACCCTGATATCCAAACACCCATTTTATCTGTGTTGCCGTTTATACTTCTACTGTATGCAGAAAAGAACCTGGCAAAATGGTTATTCAATTCCTTTGTTACAACGTACTCATCGAGCTCCTGCCTTACAATCGCCTCATTGATGCCTTCTCCTCCTATCTGAGCGACCTTGATAACACCTTGGATATCACGATCGATTGACTTTTTAAACATGTCTTTGATTATCATCATCACACCAACTTTAGTGCCCTGTAGTAGTTGTCATCTTTGACGGAGCCAAAAAGCACCAACTCCTGTCCGTCGTATCTCCCGGGATAGAACATGACCACTGGAACATGGTCAAGAAGTAAATGTAGATTGTTTAGGATTTTATGGGAACGCATCATCGGATAACACTTCCCAACTCCCGTAAGAAAAACTACAGTTCCTCCTTCAGTAAGATCTTTTTCAGGCAGGTTATCGCGGATATAGTTTACGATTGCTCCCGCATCTTCACTCAGTCTTAGAGTATGACCTATTGCGTCTGCGATCCTTTTTATTCCACCATTCTTTTCCATCTCGAAGCATTTGTCAAGAAACCCTTGTTCCTCAAGATTATCAATCATCATATCGTATAAATCGAACACCCTGAGGCCGAATCCGTCTGTGGTTCTGTCGATTTGCCTATGCCACGATTCGATTGTATCGCGGATATACAACTCGTCTTTCGGATCATAATCAAAAATATAGTAACCAACTTCATTCCCGAGCCCTTTATTTTTACGAAAATCTAGACTCTTAATTCGTTTACCCGCCACACTCAATCTTTCTTCCAGCGTCTTGTTCATTGATCAACACATCCAAACGCTTTTATTACATCATCCATGCCGGCATGAACGAGAGCACTCTTCAGACTTGTGTCTAAATAAGGCCTAATAATTGTCCTGTCTCCTATTGCGCGGTTTGTAAGGCCTGCCTCTGCTAAATATAATTTGTACGTATTCTTCAACTTGTTAAGACTCTCTTCTGTCCATTTCTTAACTATATCATTGGTTTCCTGTTTATAACGGAAGAATGTTCGAATATCAAGATCTGCAAGAATAGTATCTCTTGTTATGATCTTCTCGCGAAACACTTCATACATGAAATCAAAAAAAAGAGGTTCTGTCCTCATTATTGACACCAAGACAATGATTTTCTGTGTCTCAATGTCGCTTATATCCATCAATCCGTTCAATCCCTCTGATAGGGATGTGACGCGGTTGTAAACCACTGCAATGATTCCATCCCCACGTTCTTTGGAGGGAGTGGAAAAAATATTATATTCATGTGAAATGGTCTTAATTTCTTCTTTACTGCGACCATCTTCTATCAAGTTCAATATTAATCGATATTCATTGAACCAAAACGAGAATTTAGTGGCCGCTGCGCTGTATTCCCTCACTGCATCACAGTCACAGTCAATGTATTTCCACTTTATCAACCTAACTTTATAAAAATTTTATTTTAGTCTGCCTCGATCCTTAGTTTTTCGAACTTTTGTGACATGTCGAAGCCGGGTGTTTTTCTCCGACTTCGTCCTCCTTGATACCTTCATTAACTCAAAAAATGTTGGTTTTGTGTTATTTTTCAAATGAAGGGTTATAATTTTAGCTAGTTCTTCGGGCATTTTTTTCTTGGCAACAACCTCTACATAAATTTTGATAACCTCATAATCTTCTTGATAATTTTTATCTGCCAAACCACTCCTTAAAAATTTAATTACTTTATCATAACTTTTGGCTGCCTCCTCTAGCGGTACCATCATTTTTCTAAATTCTTTTCCTTTACGCAGCAAATTAATGAATAACACTACATCAAGGACTGCTAAAAGTAAGAGCACACCCAACTCTAGAAAATAGCTAAGTATGAATAGAAAAAAACCTGCCAGGAAAAAATAAATAGATATTTTTAATGCATTTATTGTAGCTCTCAATTCAAAGTTAATTCTCAAAAGCTTGATGAACATCATACGTTTATATATTCGATCTTTCACATCATCCATTTCATAGGGGGGATCGATTGAATAAAAATCTACTTCCCCTTCAACAGTTTTCATTTTCCAATTAATGTCTTTCAAAACATACCCTAGTCCATAAATACAACATAACGAGAGAAAAATTATCCCTAAAACTGGAGAGAAATCACTTTCCCAATTCCTATCTACAAGAGTCACTAAATATGTAGTAATAGCTATGGTGAACCCCACTATTATGACAATAACATGGACATATAGCACGTATTCAGAGTGCAAAATGTTATATTCTTGCCATATTTTCTCACCATTATTTCCATTTGAAGACAACCATCCACCCCTTAATATGTTATTCGTTGCCATGCTTAATCGGATGTTAAACATTGCGTTTGAAAGACCTATTTGGATTTGTATAAGTTATGCTAACAATCTCGTAGATAGAGTGTTCAGGTCACTATTTGATCGTAATAAGTCTGCCTAAACTTAAATTGTGATTTGCGCATCCCTAGGTTGGAGGAACAAAAAGAGAACAACCTCACAAACGCAAGATAAAGGACGGGAAACACAGAT
>JGI996J12353_1000145_pt1 | contig 20384 bp, 21 predicted proteins | sample IntmicLarv5ML5BL_FD_12353 | JGI IMG/M metagenome (IMG submission 12353) | reverse complement strand
AAAAAAATGTAAAGGGTTTGGAAATGTGTTTTTTACCTTAGTATTCGTTCTTCTTCCTTCCGAATATCAAGAAGAGGATGACCGCAACGATGATCACAATCACGATTATGATGATTATCATCAGGATGATGTTCCAGTTATCAGACGAATCGGCATTCTCGGAGAACTCCGCGATATATGTTGCGTCGGATGTTGCCGTGACCGTTCTGGTCGCGCTTGTGCTTCCGTCGCTCCACTTCACGAACTTGTGTCCGGAATCCGCTGTTGCGGAGATCGTCAAAGATGTTCCCACATTGACCTTTCCGCCGCCGGTAACGCTGCCGCCGTCCTCTGCGATCACCCATATGGTGACCTTCACAGGCTCCTTCTCGAACAATGCCGTAAGGAATGTGTTCGAGTTGATTGCTATCAGTCTGTTCACTGTCTTGTTGCCGTCGCTCCATCCGATGAACTTGTATCCGTCGTTCGCTATCGCATCGATCACTATGACGGAACTGTCATCATGTATGCCGCCTCCGATCACTGTACCGCCTTCAGCGGGGTTGGAATCCAGAGTCACTATCCATATCTTCTTGAAGACTATGTCAAAGATCACATCGTTCAACGGTTCCAAGGTGTATGTCAGACTGTAGACCACGTATGACGGGCCATAGTGCAGCGGAAGTGCGGCGTTTCCTGCCGTGACATCCATTATCCTGTATCCCGAATCAGCTGTGATCGCTGCTACTCCTTCCTGGCCTGCATCTATGTAGTAGACGTCTGCCACAGGTATCGCGGGCTGTCTGAATCCGTCTGCCGCTATGTTGTGCACAGTGGCGTCGGTAACGGTGTATGTTCCTCCGACGGTGTAGTTAACGATTATCTCGTAGACCTGCACCGCAGTGATCGAAATGGTCTCATCCGCAATTGATGTGATGGATCCTGCCACCGATATGTCGAGCATGCCCGGCACGTACGGTGTGTCGATGTTCGTTATCTCTGTCAGCCTGTAGTAGGGATCTGAGAACGTTGTATCCACGGTGAATGTTCCGGTGTATCCGACATCCACGTATCCGATGTTGCCGGTCACGTTCCTGAAGCCGTTGCCGATGATCTCATCGACCGCCGGTACGAAGGTGACAGTGTATTCTGTAGGATTAAGAGTTCCTACGGTCACTGCGTACACTTCCGTCATTGTGATCCCGACGACTGTCGTCGAGTCTATGGGTGTAACGGTGCATGTTGCTGTTATCTCGGATGCTCCGGGTACGTACGGTGTGTCGATGTTCGTTATGTCCAAGATCCTATAGTAGGGGTCTGTGAACACTGCATCCACGGTGAAAGTTCCGGTGTATCCGACATCCACGAATCCGACGTTGCCGTTCACATTCCTGAAGCCGTTACCGACAGTCTCATCAGCCGCCGGTACGAAGGTGATGGTATAATCTGTCGGAGCGGGAACTCCCACAGTTACGAAATACACTTCCGTCACTGTGATCCCGACGACTGTCGTCGAGTCTATAGGCGTAACGTCACATGTTGCAGATGTATCGAATATTCCCGGTACATAGGGTGTGTCGATGTTCGTTATGTCCAAGATCCTGAAGTAGGGGTCCCCGAGTGCGGTAACTACTATGAACGTTCCTGTGTATCCGGCATCCACGAATCCGACGTTGTCGGATACGTTTCTGAAGCCGTTACCGACAGTCTCATCAGCCGCCGGTACGAAGATGACGATGTATTCCGTAGGATTAAGAATTCCCACGGTCACTGCGTACACTTCCGTCATTGTGATCCCGACAACTGTCGTTGAGTCAATAGGTGTAACAGTGCATGTTGCTGTTACCTCGGATGCTCCCGGTACGTAAGGTGTGTCGATGTTCGTTATGTCCAAGATCCTATAGTAGGGGTCTGAGGACACTGCATCCACGATGAATGTTCCGGTGTAGCCGGCATCCACGTATCCGACGTTGTTGATTACGTTCCTGAAACCGTTGCCGGCAAGTTTGTCGGTCGCCGGTACAAAAGTAACGGCGTATTCCGTCGGCGTAGGGGCTCCCACGGTGACCAGATATATTTCCACTGCGGTCAGATCGATCGTGTACGGAGCTGAGGATGCAGCAATCGTGGCTGTGAAATCTGTTGTATAGATGCCTATATCCGTCGTTATTCCTGCCGAAACAACTGCTGTGCTGCGGTAGTATCCAGAACCACTAGGCGCAAGTGTGAAGTTAATAGTGCCTGACTGTCCTCTTTCCAGATAGTAGGATCCGCCTTCCGTCACTACGCCAGTATAGCCTCCTATATTGTAGTCGCTGCCGGCGTCTGTGATTGCCACTTCGTCATATACGACATATGTAAAGGTGATCGTTATCGTCGCCCCAGGGGAGAGAGTGGCGGCGGCAAGATCTGCTGCTGTGATCAGGAAAATCGCAGGTCCAATAATGTTCGCTGATGTTCTTGTCACAGGTATCGTTACGATTCCGTCCGTCGCATAAGCAGCGCTGATCTTCACATAGCTCTCAAAACCGATGTAAGTGGCAGTAAAATTCAGATTCTGGGTGTCATCCCATGCCGATACATTTATTGTTATATCTGCGGTACCAGATGCCACGGTTCCCGTGGCCGCATCCGACTCACTAGAATCCGTAATGGATACCGCCGTTATCGCGAGGAGTGCGACAGCGAACATCAATATCGCCGATATCCGCATCTTGTGCGAATTCCGGCGAAGGATCGAACTGTCCTTTCCTTCGTTTTTATTTTTCATTTTCATTTTATCATCCCGTTCTGTTAAGCTCCCGTCTTCCGATGGGAGCGCGTGCACAGTATGTACAACGATTAATGTAACAGCGTAACATATTATAAGGACTTGCCTAGCATATTTATAAAAAAATAATGCTCCATCGTTGGATTTATATCAAAACGCCCAAACTCTAAGTCTATTGTCGTCCTCGATCACATCGGAGAAAATATCTCTTCATCTCAGTTTCAACCTATTTGTGCATCCTTGTCATCAATACCGCATTCAGATAATGTGGTAAATTCCTCGAATGAAACCATGTCTCCGCATTCCGATCGCAAATCATTCTCTTGATGATTCAAAAAAAGATCCTTAAGTAGCGTTGTTTTCAAATTTCGCCTTGACCTTAACTCATGAGATCTTTCAGATCACCGGATTTTATGGCATTCTTGATCTCCATCGCCATCCTTCCGCCCGTGCTCAAGCCGGGATAAATCAGATCTGCGTACGGCGACCCGGATATGAACGGATTGGTACCGGCCACGATCCTTGTGGAGATCTCGAACACCTTGAACTCCAATTTGTCCGTGACTACCGTTTCCAGGCAGAAGGGACCCCACATTCCTCCGAAGAGTTCATAAGAACGGTTCACCACATTCTCTCCCATCTCGAACGCTTTCGGCAATAATGATTCTCTGATCACCACAGGGGTGTTCCCTGTAACGACGAACGAAGGATATAGCCCGCGCCTTCTCGCATCTTCAATCGACCCGAGCTTGTACATCTCATCGATATTCGTCTCGTCCCTTCTGTCAATGGAAAGAAGTTCCAATGAACCTCCCTGTTTGCAAACATATCCATCCTTTTTCAGTGGATCATAGAAGAAATGCAGATAATATCTAGTTCCGAGACAATACTCCTGTATAGTATAGGGTTGCGTGTTATCTATGGACATCTTGAAATCCGGATAATCTTTGGCTATGAAGAATCCGCGTCCGCCTTTCGCCCCGTGATATTTGACCATTACCGGTTCATTTATCTCCCTGGCATCAGTTATAAGCCTGGGCATGGGGACTCCTGCGGAAGTTATCCATTGTCTTTGTCTCTCTCTGTTCGATTCCCATTGCAGAACCGCTCTGTTCCCATAGGATGGGACACCGAAATCTTCGAACTGGATTGCTCCCATATATTCGACGAAAGACCCATGAGGTATGATTATGCAATTCCTGTCCAGCAATTCATCCACGCGGTCCGTCATATCGTTAAAATCACGGTATTTCACGATCTCGTCAGGCTTGGCGAGAGGAAATGCATCGTAATACTTGGTGTTGTCCTTGACCGTAAGGCCCAAGGTCTTGAATCCCATCTTACGTGCCCCATGGAATATCTGAAGCGAGGAATGAGAACACAATGTCGCAATGGTAATATCGCTGGTGTCGTACCCATCCAAAATCTCATTTATTTTTCCTTTGGGAACCATATCCGCTTATTGCATTCATGCTTTTAAACATTATTACGGTACGACAAAACGGAAAAGCCTCTTTCGGATTATTCGGACACCTCAAGTAAGACCTTTTATACCTCACAATGAGTATCGAAAATTACCTCGTATAGCAACGAAGAGGTCGGTAACATGAACAACGAAGAACTTGCCCTTCATTTTGAAGAACTGAAAAAGGAACTGGAAGGAAAGATCAGCGATGAACAGCTGATGAAGGAACTCAACACTTATCTCAATGAATACCGCGTAACGGTGGATGCCGCAAAAAGAGGCATAAAAAGGAAATACGGGGCAGAGGGGCCGTCTTCTTTTGTTACCGCGGACGTGATCTCGAAAAAGATATCAGACCTTGTCGGCACAGAAATGAATGTCGACATTACCGCAAAAGCTGTTTACGTAGATAAAAAGCAGATAGTGGTCAGAGGCAGCCAGAAGACCATAATCTCGGGAATAATCGGCGATGAGACCGGTACCGCCCCCTTCACGATCTGGGAGGGAGAGAATATGGAACTTGTAAAAGGCGATGTATACATCTTCAAAAATGCGTACACCAAAAAATGGAATGACCGCGTGCAAGTGAATCTCGGCTCCAGAGGAAGAGTCGAACAGGGTGCGAATCTTACAGTGGATGTTCCCGACCGGACCCTTTTGATCGATGCCACCGAGATCAAGATCGGGAACATCATGGACGGATTGGGCAATGTTACCGTGACCGGGCGGATAATGTCCGTCGAAGAAAGGAACATAACCGTCAAAGGAGAAGCAAAGACAGTGTATTCCGGCATCATTGCAGACGATTCAGGCAAAATACAGTACTCAGCCTGGAATGATTACGATCTCAAAGAAGGGGAAACGATCTGCGTAAAGAACGCGTACATCAGATCATGGAGAGGTATCCCCCAATTAAATCTTGGTGACAAGTGCGAGGTCAGCAGGGTTGATGACTCCTTCGGAGAAATAGATATGAACGCTTCCCGAAAGACCGTTGCCGACATAACGAGTATCGGGGGAGGCCTTGACGTATCCATCACCGGTACGGTGGTGGATCTGAGGGGAGGAAGCGGATTGATACGAAGATGCCCTGAATGCAACAGATCAGTTCTCAACGACGAATGCGCGACCCACGGACATGTGGAACCTGTATTCGACCTCAGGATGAAACTCATATTAGACGACGGAACTGGCGCGATAAGTGCCATTGTCAACCGTCGAGATACTGAAGCTATGACGGGCATCACGCTCGAAGCAGCCGAGGGCTTGGCAAGAGCAAGAGGCAGCCCGGATCTCATTGCTAAAGAAATAGCACAGATAATGATCATGAAGAAGGTCACCGTGAACGGGAATGTTCTGAGTGACGATTATGGTCCGATGATGATCGTCGAGGAAGCGCAGATCGAAAATACAGATGTTCTCAAAGAAGCTGAAGAACTGTACAACGAACTGGAGGCGGCACTATGAACGCCAGGGAGACAGCCTGGAGATTGTTCTCTTCGGAACTCAATTCCGCCACCCACGAGATCAAAGGAGCAGATGAGAAATCTCCCTCCTATGTTGTGACCCGCTTGGGTGCAATGGTGAATCGCGTCCTTATTGCAGGAGTCCTCACGGAAAAAGAGAACGTGGGAACAGATGACGAACCCATGTGGAGAGGACGCATACAGGACCTGGCAACCGGGAACTTCTTCATCAACATCGGAAGATATCAACCCGAAGCGGCCGCAACGATGGTTGACATAGAGACTCCGGAATTCGTTGCAGTGGTCGGAAAAGTGAGAACCTACACCACCGACGACCAGCGTGTTTTTGTTTCAATAAGACCAGAACGCATTATCACGATCAACGAGGAGATACGAACACAATGGATGCTCGATGCCGCGAAGTCCACATGGGACCGGCTCAAGAAAATGAAGGTCGCGACCTCTATGCCGAACGTCACCGAGACTGCCCTTATCGAAAAGGGATTCAGTGTCAGAGACGCAAAAGGGATCGCCACAGCCCTGACCCAATACGATCCTCCCAATTCTACAACTTATCTCAAGACCCTTCAAACGGCCCTGAGAACCATACTGCCCGACAAGAATATCGACTTCGGGCTGCCAGAGGACATGACCGACTATCCCGATGAGATCGACATAGAACCCAATGCCGCCGGCAACAACAATGCAGAGATGGAGGACATCATACTCTCTCTCCTCGAAGAATTGGATGTGGACGGGAAAGGTGCACCTCGAGATGAGCTTGAGAGACGTTCGGAAGCGGAAGGTATATCCAGCATGGAACTGGAAGAGGTTTCCAACATACTGATGGACAAAGGCCTTGTCTACGAACCGAATCTCAGATATCTGAAACGTATCTGAGTAAAGCCTAAATTTAAAAAGGTGGGGGGATCCCCTCACCTAATTATTGTTTCCAATTCTTCTTCGAGCTTCGATTCGTACTCTTTGAATCCGTATTTGGATGTTAATATCATCCAGAACGCCATGATCCCCAAAAGCAACATGAATAATCCCGATGCCGCGAACAACGCAGAGATTGCACAAAGGCTCAAGGCAAAGTAATAGTGAGTTCTCTTGAAACAAAGCACTGAAGAGACTATTCCTGCCACTCCGGCTATGATCCATGCTGATCCGAAGTATATGAGATATTCTTCAACCTCGCTCTTTGTTATCCCGAGTTCATTCATCTGTTCGACGATTGCGGAATTCTCCCCCAGCATATCCACGATCCCTTGCGCATCTATGAAATAATACAACCCCAGACAAAGCAAAGGTATGCCGTATATCAGCATTATGTAGCCCGCCCACTTGGTGCGTACCTTTACAGATTCCCTTATCACTTCTCTGTCTGCCTCAACCGCTTTCGGATCCATTCCGGGCACACGATTACCGCATTCCGGACAATATTTTGTCTCCGCACTAAAACTGGCTCCGCAGTTCGAACAGAACCTCTCATGACCTGCCATGGAAATAACCAATGCAGTGGAACATAATAAGTCCATCGCGTCCAGCAACGAATTCGCAAGTTATTTGTACATCACCGCAGACCCGTACCCGACCACTGAATCCCGATCATATTTTAACGAATCCCAAGAATCGGAATATTTCAATATCTCAACCTTGCTCGGATCCGTTGACATCACAGAAGCAGCCATCGGACCGTATCCGCAGACTGATATCCGCTCCCTATCAATAAGGGAATACATACCATCCACATCCTTCTCTTTCAAACATTCCAATACCGACAGGTTCATCCTTTCAGCGATCTGTTTGGGAACATAATGGGCCATATCGCTTGACGCTATCACTATCACATCGTGATCTTTGCACACATCCTTGATTACAGAAGATAATACTTTTGCCGAACCTTTATCCTGACGCCCCATTATTATTGGGATTATATACGGATCTGGGTCTATATACTGAATGAACGGTATCTGGACTTCTATGGAATGTTCGAACCTATGGGCATTGCAGTCATCGGGAATGAACTGTCTCAATCTTCCTGCGATCTCACTATGGATCTTGCATGGTCCAAGAGGAGTGAGGAATTCATCGCTACACATCACTGCACCATACGGTACGCCGTGATGGTCCGGACCGATTATTATGTACGCTTCCGGCAAACCGTCATCGGATATTCGTTTGTATGTATGTGCCGCGTTCATGCCTGATGCCATATATCCGGCATGAGGACTTACCGCCGCACATATCGATCGTTTATTCCCTATCGCACCAGGCAGCCCGGGACCCAACTCATGCTCGAAACATGTCCTTATTGATGATACCAGATCCTCTTTTTCGATAGGATAGAATCTTCCTGCCACAGCGGGATATCGCATAATTCGATAACACCTTGTGCCTTAAATTACTGTTCGATATCGAACTCTTCAACACTGAAATTCCCATACATCCTGCAAGACCTTGCAGTGAACTTCAACACACAGTAGTCCGGATCCGTGACTCCGCCGGGATAGTACATTGTATCGCCCTCTCTCCAGATCATCTCTTTAGATTCCTGATCATGAAGAACCTGGATCTTCCCTGTCAATAAGACGCCTTTGAATGACGTTTCGTTACAGAAATATAAACTGGCCTTATCATTATTTTGAAACTGTGATATTTTTGACGAGGATGTGTTCGTTGTGAGGTAGAATGTTCTTATGCCCTCTCGTTTTCTCGGAGCAAGCATCGCCCGGATCTCCGGTAACCCATCGCCATTCACTGACCCAACATACACGATCTTCTGTTTAGAGATTATAGACTCTGCCGCTTTCTTCGTTTCAATGCTGTCCATGAACGGTAAATCGTCTTACAAGTTAAAAAGAAAGTCGAGGGGATAGACCCCTCTTTGATAGAGAGAAACGGTTTGTCAGTATTACTTTAAAGTCTTGCTTCGAACTCTTCGATCTCCATCGTGAAGTCCGCGGGGTCTTTCAGATCTCCCCTTGCGATAAGGACTTCCCTTGTGAGGAGCCAATAGACGAATGCCAAGGCCCTTCTTCCCTTGTTGTTCGTGGGAATAACGAGATCGACATTTCTGGTCTCATTGTTGGCATCGCACATCGCGATGATCGGGATACCAAGATTGAGAGCTTCGTTGAGTGCCTGTTTGTCTGCTGCGGGATCGGTGACCATCAATACTTCCGGCTCGATGAATCCCGCGTTGGAGGGGTTCGTGAGTGTTCCGGGAACGAAACGGCCTGCAAATGCGGGCGCACCTATTGCTTTCGAGAACTCTCTGGCGGGCCTCTGACCGTACTGCCTAGCGGACACGACGAGAATTCTTTTCGGATCATATTTCGCAAGGAAACTTGCGGTTGCTCTTATTCTCTCATCGGCTTTCTTTACATCAAGGACATAAAGACCATCTTGTCTTACTTTATAGATGAAATCCTTCATATCCGCACTTTTCTGCTGTGTACCAATATGTACTCCCGATGTAAGGTACAGGTCTTCCGATACTAACAGGTCGCCTTCGACAGTTATGCTTTCCTCTTTGCTCATGTGAAATTCCTCAATTAATTCCTGACGACTGTTATGGGTACGAGACCTCTCTCATACTCAAGCATGGCGATGTCTATCGGATCCAACATGTCCTCTGGATAATCTGTGAGGACCGGCGCACCATACGAGATCTGGAGTGCCCTCGCACCTATGATCCTTGCCTTTTCGAATCTTGTATACATCATTTTAGTCACCATACAGGATGCCATGGTATTATGGTGATTGTTATAAATCTTTCGCAGAAAAATACCGTCCCTTTATTTTTATCTGTAAGTTTAAAGAACAAACAACGCACGCGAGAGAGATAGTATTTTTATCCCTTCATACATCACTTGGTCTGATGGATAATGAATTGAAGATCTGCATCGCGGCAGTTTTCTTGAATAAAGGGAAAGATGTTCTCACAACAAAGGAGTTCGCCATGTATGTCTCGCTGGACCTCAGGTGGATGCCGGTAAAGGATTCATACAATCTCATAGCCGTTCTATCAGAAAAGGAGATGATCAATGTATCCGGCGATTACCTCAGACCTGCCATCAACCTTTCGTCTGTCATTGTTCCCGTGGCGTACCGCCCCGACGAAAAACTGCTGAGTATGCTGAGTTCCTACAAAGCAACTGCGAAAACTGTCATCGTCGGATCGGAGGAGCTCTTCCCCCAGCTGATCAATGTTGCCGTAAGTTCCGGCGCGAACAAAGGAAAATTCGTCTCCGAATGCAACCGGATAAGCAAAACGCTGAATGTCGACATGGAAGTGGCGGCAATGCTGGCTTTGAGAGAACTGAATGTGGATATCTCCCCTTATCTGAACACGGTTTCGGAACAGATATTGAACCGCTGATCACTCTTTCTTGATGAAATTACTAAGCGTCATAGAACCTGAATTGTTCCCTCCGCCGATCTGACCGCCGGATTGCACCTGCTCTCTTAGTTTTATACCAAGTGCCTTCTCCAATTTGGTTACCATCTTGTCGTCCGGAACAAGGTCGTTGGACTCTATCTTGGCCATTATACCCTTTTTCTCAAAGATCGATGCCGAGAACTCTTCCAAATCCATCTTCTTGGCCTCACGCGCTTCGCGCACTCTCGCACCATAATCATCGACAAGTTCCAACGTCGTTGTGGAATAGATATCACGGGTCTGCATCCTGCGTTCCCTCTTCTGTAGCCTTTCTTCGATCACTACTTTCGAGGTGGGTGTGCTGGTCGGTCCTGTGGGCCCCTTGTACTCATCTCCGAACTTCGAACAATTCGGACAAAGGCTCAATCTCGTACCTTCCACCAACATCGGTCGGGTAACGGGAACTTCACTCCCGCACATTTCACATATCATCATATGGTCATTATTATAGACCTAATTAAAATTGATGGGGCGTAGCGAGAAAAAGTAATAAAGACGAAGAGCACATGACCCTTTGAGGAATGGAAACGTGAGCGAGAGTCTAGTCGAGGAACTGAAAGCGAAGATCATAACACTCGAAGAGAGGAACGTCCGATTGATGGAGGACCTCCAGAACGCCGAAAGGGAAAAACGCTTTTCGGAAGGAGAATTGTTCAGACTCCAAAAAGACCTCAGCCGCATAAGAACGGAGCTGGAAAGACTGAAAAGCCCGCCCCTTATCGTCGGTTCACTGAGAGATATCCTTCCCGACAACCGTGTGGTCGTGAAAAGCTCCACCGGCCCGGATTTCATTGTCTCAGTATCGGAATACATACCCCCCGAAGAACTTATTCCGGGGTCCAGGGTATCTCTGAACAAGCAAACGCTTGCTGTAATGAGTGTACTTCCCGCACCGCTCGATCCCGTCGTAGCGGGTGCTGAGATTATCGAAAAACCGGATGTCACATACAAAGACATCGGAGGTCTGGCACAGCAAATGCTGGAGCTTCGTGAAGCCGTTGAGGATCCTCTGTTGAGACCCGAGTTGTACGCTACTGTAGGAATAGAACCTCCCAAGGGAGTATTGCTTGTAGGTCCTCCCGGCACGGGAAAGACATTGATGGCGAAAGCTGTTGCGAACGCAACAAGTGCAACATTCATCAGGCTGGTCGGTTCCGAACTCGTTCAGAAATACATTGGAGAAGGTGCCAGACTCGTCCGTGAGCTATTCGATCTCGCGAAAGAGAAAGCACCCAGCATAATCTTCATCGATGAACTTGATTCCGTGGGTGCAAAGAGAATGGATGTAGCGACGTCGGGAGACCGCGAGGTTCAAAGGACCCTCATGCAGCTCCTTGCCGAATTGGACGGATTCACCCCAACTTCCGACATCAAGATAATAGGTGCCACGAACAGGCCGGATATCTTGGATGATGCACTCCTCAGACCCGGAAGGTTCGACCGTATCATCGATATAGGTCTACCCGATGTTGACGGCAGGACACAGATCTTCCAGATCCACTTGACCAACATGAATGTGGACAAAGTTGTCAAAGCCAGAAAACTTGCCGACATGACTGAGGGTGCATCCGGTGCGGAGATCAAGAGCATATGCACCGAGGCAGGAATGCTTGCCATCAGAGATGGACGTAACATGATCCTTGCATCGGATTTCGACAATGCAAGAGAAAAGGTCATGGAAGCCGGAAGGAACAAAGTAAAATCCATTCCGGCTTATATGTTCGGATAACCTCTTTCAATTCTTTTCCGCATCCTCTCCACCGAAAAAGGTCAATTGGACGGATGCGTAGATATTTTCTAACCCCATCTCTTCTTCCGCAGACACTGCGTGAACTTCCCCGAATATTCCCGTATTCTCCAATGCCTTGAACAACTCCATGCCTACGACCGTCTGAGGATTGAAATCCTCATTCAGCAGATCTCCGTGAAGGACGTCCGGGTTGTCGAACCAATCGATCATTCTGTCTATCTCTTCCTCACCGAGCACGTCGCATTTGGACAAGACGTTTATCATCGGAAGCTGAAGTCTGAACTGCACCAACGCAGAAAGCATCATCGAAGAGATGAATCCGTTCGGTCTTTTACAAAGCATCGGATCCGCGAGATACACTATCAACGATTTCTCTTTGTTCAAAGAGTTGACGATCACATTCGATGATTCCCTGAATGCAAAGAGCTCCAACTGCCCCGGAGTGTCGATCAAAACATAATTTGTTTTATAAGTTTCCAACACGGATGTCATCTTTTTGATGTTCACCGCCATCAGATCCGCCGCAGCAACCTGTGCTCCATTGGGGCCGAGAGAATACTCATCCATGACCTCCGCGAGAGATACCCATTCCCTTATGTCGATGTCCGCCTCATACGGAAGCCTGTCCGCTCCAGGGTCCAAATTGATTATTATCGCATCGATGCCGTTGATATCAAGCCAATTCTTGAATGCCGCCACCATAGTGCTCTTTCCGCTTCCCGCTGTTCCGACGAAGTAAATGTTCCTCATGATCGGTCACCCAATGACTTTGAACGATTTACAATTTGCTTCGGGAGCGTTGTCCAAACGCAAACCTAATTTAATTGGAATGAGGTTCGGGAACATGACTAAGACAAAAGACCATAATGTCTCATTCGCATGGCTGGGCATTTTGGGGATAGTTACATTCGTGATCTCTTGGATCTGCGCGATAGCAATGGACCCCTCATGGACCTTTGCGGAGAACACACTGTCCGAGTTCGGAATATCAGATACTGATGCTCAATACTTCTTCAACTACGGCTGCTGCCTCATCTCGGGTGCACTGGTAATCTTGTTCGGTTTCGGGAACATCATCAGTGCAAAGAACTCGGGCTACCAGGCTGGAGGCATCCTCATCATGATCGCGGGCGCTTTGCTTGCACTTGTGGGCATCGTAACAATGGACGTGGGCAACGGGAACCTTCACGATTACGTGGCGGAAACAATGGCTCTCTTCCTCTTGCTCTCGATAATCGCATTGGCAGCGGCCAACTGGGTCGCGGACCGTAAAATGCTGTCCGGAGTATCCATCGTGATAGTGTTCATACTTGTAGCGATGATGTTGAATTACACCGTGGCGGAAGTCGAAGCATACGGTGTGATCTTGATAGCAATATGGATCCTGATGGAAAGTGTCAGAATGATAATGACCAGCGGGAAGGATTAACTACTTCGTGGAGATTACAAATCAGGTGGTGCAAAAATGGATGTAGTACCAAAAAATGTGAAAGCGGGATGTGCGCTGGGCCTCGTCGGAGGAATAGTAAGTATCATGTGTCTCGCTATGTTCTTTGAAACGGACGCGGATACCCTTTCCGTGATGGGAGTTTACATGCTGTTCGCTGTTCTGTTCTTTGCCTTGGCAGGAGCACTCACAAAGAACAGCCAGTGGTCATGGGATGTTCTTACCCTTATGACGTTCCTTACGATAGGCATAATTGCGGCATGCATGATCTACGAACTCGTTGAGCCTCTGTATGGTCTTGTTCTCATCGCAATAGGTGCCATGATCGTGGCTACATTGGCATTCCCTTCGTCGAAGGTTTGGCTGAACAGATACAAATTTTAAACATTGGCGCCCCGAAGGGGGCCCATTTACAAATTAATTTTTCAATTCTCTTTCAAATAAAACGAACTTTGATTGTTTATTAGAAACGTGAAAAAAGACCATTGTCCCTATTTTTTACAATATTGATACTACAAATATATACCAATTTTTCAGTAGATTTAAATTCTAGTACAATAATATTGGTACGTGGATTCAAAATTTACTTTCGCACTAAGGAAGATAGCCCTCCTCGGAGGAATGGATGAATACGTTGTTCTATCGTCAAGAGAATTAGGCGATGCCCTGGAAATGAGTCAACAGTCTGCATCGAAGCGTATTTTGGAGCTTCTCGACGAAAAACTCATAGCAAGGGATCTGGGTGCAAGGAAGCAAAGAATAAAGCTTACTCCGAAAGGAATTGACGAACTCAAACAAGAATACAGTGAATATCGCAGGATATTCGAACACAACGATCAGATAACTCTTCGTGGAGTGGTCACGGAAGGCATGGGAGAGGGCGGCTATTACATCTGCCAAGGAGAATATATGGAACAATTCGAGGACAAACTCGGATTTAAACCGTATGAGGGAACTTTGAACATTGTGATAGACAAAGAAGACCTCGGAAAATTGGATATTGTCCGAAGTACCCCTGGCGAATACGTCAACGGATTCAACAAGGACGGGAGAAGCTTCGGAAAGGTTATCGCACACAAAGCGAAGATCCGCAACATAGAATGTGCCATTGTGATACCCGAAAGAACACATTACGATGATGTCATCGAGATCGTCTGCCAATACCATTTGAGAAGAACGCTCAACACCGGTAACGGAGATCGCGTGGACATCAAAGTCAAGATATGATCATTTCGTAAGATACCTTACCACGGATTCGAATATCATCACACCGTCGCCATCTTGCGACGAATATCCTCTGGTCCAGTCCGGATGTGTGAATCTCGTCATCGCCCGCTCCGGATGTGGCATCATTCCCATGACATTACCCGAAGGGTTACAAATTCCGGCGATATCAGACTCCGAACCGTTCGGATTCCAAGGATATTCCGCTTTGGAACCGTCGTCTTTGATATATCTGAAGACCACCTGATCGTTATCTATCAGTTTCTCAATGAACTGCGGATCCATACTCATCAGTTTTCCCTCTGCATGAGCGGAGGGTATCATAAGAGTCTTCTTCTCTGGTATGCACGAGGTGAAAATACACTTGCCTTTGTTGTCGTTCCTGAGCACCGTAGGTCTGCATTCAAACCTTCCAGAATCGTTAGTATACAATGCCGCAGTCGGTTCGGAAGACATTGTTTCCTCCAATGCCGGCAACAGCCCCAATTCCACCAATATCTGGAATCCGTTACATATTCCGAGCACGGGTTTTCCGCCCTCCACGAATTTTTTTAATTGCGGTCCGATCGCGCTCTTCATCCTTGCGGCGAATATCGCACCCGCTCTGACGTAATCTCCTGCGGAGAATCCGCCGGGCAACGCAAGGATGTCATAATCACTCAGATCCCTTTTCATTCCCGCGGGAGCCTGCCCAATCAATTGTTTCAAATGTACTTTCTCGGACGATGCTCCGACCATCTGGAATGCGTCTGCCATTTCATCTTCGCAGTTCGTACCTTCCATTCTGAGTACACATACCTTCACTTCCTCAGGCTTCATCCCGAAACACCTCCCAGCATATTCCATATAGGGTCGCTCCAAGCGGACCTCATTTCATTCAATGTCAATTCGATGCCGGCTATCTTCAACCCTTTTCCTCCGGTCTTCCCAATGTATACTGCGTCCTTACCCAGTATCTCCCTGAACTCTTCCACATGATCGTCGGATACTTCCGCGATCCATCTTGTGTTACTTTCCGAATATAATGATACATTGATGTCCTTGTGGACCTCGTGCACGTTCACATCGGCTCCCATCTCCCCCGAAATGCACATCTCCGCAACCGCAACAGCAAGTCCGCCGTCAGAACAATCGTGACAACTCAGAATGAGTTTTCTGTCCATGGCCGCCAAAACCTTATCGGTCAAGATCTTCAGTTTGGATATATCGACTCCGGGGACAGACCCTTTTTCTCCCATGAACTTGCGGAACAACAATGATCCGCCCATTTCATCCTTTGTATCACCTATGACGAACAGATTGTTTCCTTCTCCTTTGAGATCCGCAGTGACGGCCTTTCGCACATCGTCGATTATTCCGCAACCAACTATCATCGGCGTCGGAAGTATACACGTCCCAGACGAGGATTCATTATACAAACTCACATTCCCCGAGGGAATGGGTATATTCAATTCTCTTGCGATCTCCCCGATGCCTCTCACCGCTTCCCTGAGCTCGCCGAGTCTTTCCGGCTTCTCAGGATTCCCGAAATTGAGACAATCGGTAAACGCATTGGGTCTGGCTCCCACAGCGATCAAATTGCGGCAAGCCTCGTCGATACTTGACATTCCTCCCTTGTAAGGATCCATGGATGTGAACCAAGGGTTGCATCCTGTGGCCACTGCCAATCCTTTAAAACTGCCTTTTACAGGTATCAGAACAGATGCATCTCCTGGCCCCGTACGGTTCATTTTACCGACCATCGGATGGATAGCCGTCGCAGCACGAACCTCGTGATCATACTGTCTGATAGCCCATTCTTTGGATGCCACATTAAGATCCGAAAGCAAAGCCTTGATCACTTTGTCATGTCCCGGTATCTTCGGAAATACCTCTTCTTCTTTGGTTGAGACCTTGGGAAGAACATAAGGTCTGTTGTACACAGGCCCGCCGGTCAAGAACTCCAGGTCCATATCGAACATTAATTCCCCTTTCCAAAAGAGGCGCATACGAGAGGAGTCTGTTGTTCTGGCGATCGGCGTAGCGATCACATCCCACATATCAAAGATCTCCAGGATCTTTTTCACATTCTCTTCTTTACAAGTGCACATCATCCGTTCCTGTGACTCAGAGACCCATATCTCCCATGGTGCCAGCCCCGTCTCTTTCAACGGGACTTTCTCCATATCTACGTCCGCTCCGCATCCCGCGGCAAGTGCCATTTCTCCCACGACACAACTCAGTCCGCCGCCTCCGAGATCCTTCATCCCTGTAATGAGATGTTTCTCATTCACTTCCAAACAAGCATGGATAACCGGTTCTTTTACGATAGGATCGCCGAGTTGCACAGACCCTCTCGAATCATCTTCGGATGTTTCGGTCAGATCCTTTGATGCAAAATTCACTCCGTGGATCCCGTCCCTTCCGGTACGTCCTCCTATCAATATCATTATCTCTCCGGGGCCGCCCGCATAATTCAATGCGAGATCCTTCTTCTTCACTATCCCAATACACCCGACATTGACTAGACAGTTGCCTGTGTATCTTTCGTCGAAGAAGAAACCTCCGGTGACCGTTGGTATCCCACAACGGTTGCCGTAATCCCTTATTCCCGAAACAACCCCTTTCATCAGATAGCGGGGGTGTTTTACTCCGGGAGGTGCCTCTTTCAGATCTATCGGACCGAAACAAAGCGGATCCGCCAATCCTATCGGCTGAGCTCCCATGCAGACAACGTCTCTTAAAATCCCTCCTATTCCTGTTGCCGCACCTCCGTACGGTTCGATGGCTGAAGGGTGATTGTGACTTTCCACTCTCAGTGCGTAACCATGATCCTTATCGAATTCCATGACTCCCGCGTCCCCTCTGGAAAGCACATCTTCTCTGTCTATACCAAAAACGAATTCTTTCAGTATCAATTTTGAACTTTTGTAGCAGCAATGTTCGCTCCACGCCTGACCCAATGCCTGAAGCTCGACATCAGTAGGGTTTCGTCCCTCTCTCTGAAAATAGGATCTTATCGCCTTCATCTCGTCGAGTGACAGGCTCAAACTCATTTCGTCGGATATTTGCTTCAGATCCTCGTCTTTTGCAGAGATGACGTCAATATCAAATAACTCGAAGGGAACGTCCCTTTTCTTTACCAGCCCGTTTTTGGACATTATTCATCTCACCGTTACGCTGAAGGTCTGTATAACAGGATTTGCGAGCAATTTCCTGCACATTTCCTCTCCACATTTCTTAGCTTCCTCAGGAGACATATCCAAAGTGATCTCAAACACTTTCACGGATTTGACCTCTTTTATGCCCTTGAAATCCAAGGCTTCGAGCGTCTTCTTCGTGTTGCTTCCTTCCGGGTCTGCCACTCCTTTCTTGAGATCGATCCTGATATCGATTATTGCCATTGATTGGTGTAACGCTTGACCATAATTAAATGTTCTATCTCTGCTATTTACTTTGATCTGACGACAGATGGTTCCGCCTTTCTGCCAAAGATGAGATAACCTGTATGACCCAGCGTGTCAAAAGACGGCCTTACTCCCCCGGGGTGCACTTCCAATTCACGCTGAATGTTCTCAAGAGCATATACCTCTTGGAATCCTCCTTCTCTCAACGCAACGACTATGCTTTCCGCCTGATTCATGTTCGGAACATACGCACAGATCCTTCCTCCCAACTTCAGATTTCCGCAGAGATTTTCAAGTGCCAGCCATGGGTCCGGCATGTCCATGATCAACGCATCCGCGATAATGTCCGCAGGAGTGCTTCTCGCATCTCCTATGGTATAAGACCATCGTTTTTCCAATCCGGTACGGCAAAGGTTCTTCAGTGCCCGCAACGCATTCTCTTCTTTGAGTTCCATCGTGTGCACCTTCCCTTCGGATCCCACCGCACTGAGCAGTGCCGTGGTCAATCCTCCGGATCCGGCACCGACCTCCAGTACGCTCTTTCCTGGACAGATGTCACAATTAAGAATTATCGTTGCGGCGTCTTTCGGAGTGATTATCTGTGCACCTCTGTCCAGAGATCCGATCAACTCCAATATTCCTGGCCTGAACACTGTGTATTCCTTCCCCGCAACACTCATGCGGGACCCATCATCGAGATCCCTGAAACGGTTGCCGTCCAGTGTCCCAATCGCTCCGATCTTCAGCATATCGTACGCTACTTTGATCCAGACCTTTTTTCCGGAATCATCCGCCAGATATACTGTCTCTCCCTCTTCGATCGGCATGATATCACATTGTGCGGGCCGCATATGTCGGTTTATTGACCGATTTCCCGCAAATTATACATTTTCCTTTGTATTCTTCAGATAGGTAGGTTGCACCCAAGATCTTCAGTTCCGTTGTTTCCTCGAACTTGTGTCCGCACTCTTCGCATCCGCACCATCCCAATCTTATGATCTTGTCCTCAGGGATATCCGTTAAAGAATTTGCATCATGGATATGGGACATTTGGATCTCCTTTGCTTTTTCCAACATTGAACTCGATATCATATCCAGGATCAATCTTGCTCCCGAACCTATTGACTGCAGATCAATGGTCCCCTTCTCTCCGTTGTCTCTTCTTGCGAAGGTCACAACATTGTTATCGATATCTCGGCCTCCCAACTCCAAACGGAGCGGTACTCCTTTTATCTCCCAATCATAATATTTGCTTCCGGGCCTTACATCCCTGTCGTCGAGCTTTACTCTGAATCCGTGATCAGTGAGTGTTTCCGCGAGTTTCTTTGCTGCCGCACCCACTTTCTCTCCGTTATCTTTCGATATGATCGGGATCACAACGATCTGGAAAGGCGCTATATCCGGCGGCATTATCAATCCCTTGTCGTCGGAATGAACTCCGATGACCGCTCCCAACAGCCTTTCACTCATACCGTATGTGGTCTGGTGAACATGCTTGTGTTCTCCTTCCTCGTTCTCGTATGTGATCTCGTACGGTTCCGAGAAATTTGTCTTATAGTGATGGATCGAACCTATCTGCAGCGTCTTTCCGTTGGGCATCACGGTGTCGATCCCGATGGTATAATGAGCGCCTGGGAATTTATCCCATTCTGTGCGGACAGAGAGGAAATATGGAAGACACAGACGTTTTGCTATCTTGGCAAGTATCTCCACATCCTCGTCGACCTGCCTCTGAGCATCCTCTTCACTCACATGACATGTATGGGACTCGAAGAAGTGTATCTCTCTAACTCTAATGAACGCTCTTGTCTGTTTGGTCTCGTATCTGAAAGTGTTGACTATCTGATACACCTTAAGCGGAAGATCCTGATGCGATCTTACCCAAAGAGCGAATATCGGATACATTGCGGTTTCCGATGTGGGTCTTATGACCAATCTGACATCCAATTCGTTGAGTCCCGCATGAGTGACCCAGTACACTTCGGAATCGAATCCCTTGATGTGATCCTTCTCTTTCTTGAATTCCGTTTCCGGGATCATGAGAGGGAAACAGACCTCGTCGTGGTCTGTAGCATCCAATTCCTTGCGGATGTATGTGTCGATATTCCTCATTATCTTCCAGCCATACGGCGTCCACACATTCATTCCTTTGATCGGATATCTCTTGTCCGAGAGATTCGCTTTCTCCACGATGTCTATGTACCAATCGTTGAAATTGTCCTCTTTCTCCACACGATCACCATTTGTCTCTCAGTGCATCCGCGATTATTCCCGCCACGGATATGTGGGATACTTTGTTCTCCAGAGTATTGCAACAAAGCACCGCATCGAGTGAATTTCCTGTCAGACGCTCAAGTGCGTTGTTCACGAATATCCCGTGTGTGCATGCCACCGATACACTTTTTGCTCCCGCTTCCTTCAACGCCTGTTTTGCCGCCACTATCGTTCCG
>JGI996J12353_1000144_pt1 | contig 20452 bp, 18 predicted proteins | sample IntmicLarv5ML5BL_FD_12353 | JGI IMG/M metagenome (IMG submission 12353) | reverse complement strand
CATCATAAGCAAACTGTTTTTACGTTCATTAGACAAAAATATGAATTTTTATCAATAAAAGAAACGTTACTTCAAAAGAATTTAAAATTAAAACACTTGGCATGGGCTTGTTTTATAAGCCTTATTATGTAATAATGAGACAAATTAACAAAATAAATCAATGTGATTGCGATTTATGCAAGGCTTGCAGTCACTTTTTTTCAATATTTTTTCAATTTACTTTCATCAGCATAGCTGTAATATCTGTCTTTTGTGATTATTAAATGGTCTATCAGATTAATATACAGCAGGTTTAAAGATTTTCTAATCTTTGAAGTTATCAAATTTATCATTGTTATTGGGAAACAGATTTTCAGAGAGATAATTATAGCTACTGTTGTTTCTGTTAGACCTCCGAATGAAATAGCAAGGAGCCGATGTAGCTGGTTTTATTTGCACTTGTAAAGAGATTATATACATCCCCCCAATTAATATTTCTGTTGAAATGTTCATCTTCTTCTCCCTTGCTGATAGGTATTAACATGTACTTTCTCCTTTAAACAACTTTTTACTTCTGTAACACAGCTCTTTAACTGTTGTACTTATACTTTTTGTTTGAATTGTTCGATTCAAACAAACTCTCAAAACCCACCGTTTTTCCTAATTCTAAATAAATCCTCAACATATTATAAATCATTATCAATCAACTAACAAGAAAATACTTATAAAAAATATCAAAATAAATATTGCCAATTAAAAAAATTAATATTATCTTTGCACACGCAAAACAGAACGAGGTGTAGCGCAGCCCGGCTAGCGCACCTGCTTTGGGAGCAGGGGGTCCCAGGTTCGAATCCTGGTACCTCGACAAAGAAAGCAACTAATGAAGAATATTCTTAGTTGCTTTTTTAGTATAATATTACTAGTAATCTAAAAATTATGAAAAAGAGCAAAAAAATCATCCTAGGTCTTTTCATTTCTATCCTAAGCGCAATTTTATTAACTGTTATCATTATTTATGCAACAGGAAATGGATATGTATTCAAAGCGATACAGAAAACAATTTTGAAAGGTTATTCTACGACACATATTGACGATTATCCTGATTTTGAAAATAATATTATACACGCCGGAACGCCTCAATATTGGGAACTGCATCCACAATATAATCAAATTCAACTAACAGATACTCTTCGAAAAGAATTGGAGGATTTTAATTCTATCGGATTTGCAGTCATTAAAGACGGAAAATTATTATATGAAGAATATTGGAATGATTATTCGGACGAAAGTCTTACAAATTCGTTTTCAATGGCAAAGTCAATTACAACAATGCTTTTAGGGAAAGCAATTGAACAAGGATATATTAAAAGCTTTAATCAACCCATTACGGATTTTATTCCTGAATTTCTTTCTGATTCATTGGGAAGACTGGTTACGGTTGGAGATTTATCGGCTATGACTTCCGGTTTTGATTGGACGGAAGAGTACTACTCTCCTATTAGTCCTACTACTGAAGCTTATTTCGGAAATAACATTGAAAAACAAATGTTGAAACGAAATTTTAGCGAAAAATCCGGCGAACATTTCAAATACTCTTCTGCTGACACACAATTATTAGCTATTGTTTTGCATCGAGCGACAGGAAAAAGTTTAGCTCAATATTTATCCGAAGAGTTTTGGCAGCCAATGGGAATGGAGCAGGATGCGTTATGGTCGATTAGTGGCGGGATTGAGAAATCTTTTTGTTGTGTTCATTCGAATGTGAGAGATTTTGCTAAATTAGGGCAATTATTGCTGCAAGAAGGAAATTGGAACGGAGAACAAATTTTAGATTCTGCGTTTGTCAAACTGATGATTACACCCAATTACAAAGCGTTTTTACCGGATGAACCGAAAAAATATGGCTATTCGATTTGGATTGATGAAGAATATACGCCTGCATTCTATGGAATGTTGGGACATCTTGGGCAACGAATTATTGTTGTTCCTAGCGAAGATTTGGTGATTGTCAGATTAGGAAAAAGCAAAGATGACCAAAAAGAAAGCAAGGGGCATTTAGATACTGATATTTATTATTTTGTCGATGAAGTTGTGAAATCGTTAAGCGTACAATAATAATATGATGGTAGAGACGCAACTTGCGTTTTGCTCCCGAATTGTTCTGAACGGAATTGTTCAACAACGAGACGCAAGCATTGCGTCTCTACACATAGCATAAAATATTAAATACAGCTACACTCTCTTATGTAACAAATGTCAAAACAATTGAAAATCAACAATTTAAAATGAGCTATAAGAATGTGGTGGTGCCTACAAAAGTCACGTTAATTTACTTTTGTTACTTTCAAGGGGATGCAATCTACAATGCTTCGGGACTGCTTACTAAACAAAATTTCCTAACGGAAATAAAATTACCCCGATTTTGAAGAAAAAGACTCAAAATCGAGGTAATTTTAGATAAATATACTATTACAACTATCTGATTTTCAATACTGTTGCTGTTTGCTGAATTTCCCTATTTCCGGATTCCTTTTGAGCAAAAAAAACCCACTCTAAAATAGAATGGGATTTTTTTCATTAACAAGTTTATCGTTTATTTCTTAGAACCCTTTTTTAGTTTTCTTGCTTGCATTTCATACGCCATTGGAGCTGCAGCAAACAATGAAGAAACTGTACCGATAATTGTTCCCAAAATCATTGCAAAAGAGAAACTGCGAAGTGTATCTCCTGCAAAAATAAAGATTATTACCAATACTAATAAAGTACTAAAAGATGTATTGAATGTTCTATCCAAAGTAGAGTTTAATGCTCCATTAAAGATTTCATATTTATCTTTTTTAGGATACAACTGCGAATATTCACGAACACGGTCAAAGATTACCACCTTATCATTTACGGAATAACCGATAGCTGTAAGCATTGCACCGATAAATGTTTGATCTACTTCAAGAGAGAAAGGAACAAATCCCCAAAGAATAGCATACATACCCAAGATAAATAAAGCATCGAAAGTTAATGCTGCAATTGTTCCAATTGAATAAGAAATATCTCTAAATCGAATCAAAATATACAATCCAATACCTAACACCGCAAATAAAACAGCCCAAACAGCTTTATTCTTTAAGTCATCTGCAATACTCGGACCTACTTTTGTGGAACGTTGAATATAATCGTCATCCAAAAATTGTTGATAAGTAGTACCTGCCGGCAATAATGATTTCAAACCTTCATAAAGACGTTTTTGAATTTCTTCATCTACTGTTGGCTCGTTCGAATCAATCATAAAGTTAGTCGAAACTCTTACTTGATCAGCAGTACCGATTGTGATAACACTTGGAGTGTGATCTTCAAATTGAACCGCTAATAATTCTTGAGCTTCAACTGTATTTATCGGTTGTTCAAATTTAATAATATAATTACGTCCTCCTGTAAAATCAATTCCTTGATTTAATCCACGAGTTCCAAAAACAGTTGCACAAATAACAGTTAATCCAATTAAAACAATATAAATCAATTTACGTTTTCTCAAGAAATCGAAAGTAGGATTTACAAGGAAGTTTTTAGATACGTTAGTTGTAAATGAGATATTTTGCAATTTACCTTTCGCAAACATTGTTTCATAAGTCAAACGAGTTAAGAAAACTGCTGTAAAGAAAGATACTGAAAGACCGATAATCAATGTGAATGCAAAACCACGAATAGGACCTGTACCAAATACCAATAAAATGATACATGTAAGAAGAGATGTTAAATTCGCATCAAGAATGGCAGAAAAAGCTTTTCCGTAACCTTCTTCAACTGCTTTTTTCAAGACTTTACCTCCACGTAACTCTTCTTTTATTCGTTCGTATATCAATACATTGGCGTCAACGGCTAAAGCTAATGCCAACACAATTCCGGCAATTCCAGAAAGAGTTAACACAACGTGGAAAGATGCCATTACTCCTAATGAGAAGAATAAGTTGAGTAACAAAGCTCCATTGGCGATCATACCGGGTTTGAAACCATACATCACGATCAAATAAAGCATCAAAATAAACAAGGCTACAAGAAATGAAATAAATCCTTGATTAATTGCTTGTTGTCCTAAAGATGGACCTACGATTTCTTCTTGAACAATATTTGCTCTAGCTGACATTCGACCAGATTTCAATACATTCGCTAAATCTTTTGCATCTTGAGAAGTAAAATCACCTGTAATGCTGGATGTTCCACCTGAAATTTCAGCTTGTACTCTAGGGAAAGAATATACTACATCATCCAAAACAATAGCAACGGATTTTCCAATATTATCTTTTGTTAAACGAGCCCACACTCTAGCTGCTTCACTTTTCATTGTCATACTTACTTCTGCATAAGAAGAGTATTGACTGAAATGGTCTGTTGCATCTTGAATTACGTCTCCACTTAATACCGGCTTCGGTCTTCCATCTATGTAGTTTACTTTCAAAGCAACTAACTCATACAATTCAGCTCCGCTTTCAGTAACACGAGGTTTAACTGTCCATTTAAGGCTTAAGCGATTTGCGTCAAATAAGGCTTTAACTTTTGTATTGTTTAAGTAAGCATTAATTTTAGGCATTTCACTTTTTCTAACGCTAGCAACTACGCAGTGTTGATAAGATTGAGTAGGATTTAGACCCATTAATGCAAATAAAGGCCATTGAGAATTTTCAATTGCTTCATCGTGCAATGCTTCTGCGTCTTTTTCGACATCAGCTAAAACTTCGCCAGCTTCTGATACAGCTTCATCTGCATTGCCTTCAATTGGAGCAATCGTTTGTTGATGAGCAAATCGGATAGAATCTCTGATAATATTATTTGCTGCAATAAGCGTTTGATGAATTTCTGACTGTAAATAAGTTTCCCAAAATTCAAGATTCGCTGTTCCTTGTAACAAATCACGTACACGATCCGGCTCTTTAATACCCGGAAGCTCGATTGAAATCAAACCTTCTCTATCCAAACTTTGAATATTTGGAGCTACAACACCAAACTTATCAATACGGTTTCGAAGTACATTGAATGAATTTTCATAAGCACTTTTAAGTTCACTTCTCAAAAGACTAATTACGTCTTCATTTGAAGTTTGAGGTTTAATTTTTTCCCTCAATTCGTAAGTTCCAAAAATAACGGACAATTTAGCATTTGGATCCAATTCTTTATAGGAATTTGCAAATGCTGTAATGAAATCATTTTGACCTCTACTTTGTAGTTCGGTCGCTTTCGCCAATGCCTCGTTAAAAATAGGATCAGCATTATTATCAGAAAGAGCTCTCAAAACATCGGCAGCTGCAATTTCCATAATTACATTCATACCGCCTTTTAAGTCAAGACCTAAATTGATTTCCATTGAACGACATTTTTCGAGGGTATATCCCAACCAAACTTTGTCTTTCGCTAATGAATCCAAATATTGACTTTCTAAAGCCGGGATTCCACCGGAATACTCTTTCGCTTGTTTATAGTATTTATTTGTCACAACTGTAAATGACAAATAAAATAGACTTACCAAGGTAAGCGCAATAGCGAGAAATTTTACAAATCCTTTGTTTTGCATTTGAATTTTATTTTATTTTTGACATTAAATTAGCTAATAAGGTTATTTTTCAGCCCGCAAATATAGTCTTTTTTAGAATATTTCACAAATTATTCTTCATTAATGATTTCTTTAATAATATATTCCGGTCTTTCTTTTACTTCATCAAACAAAATTCCGATATATTGTCCTAAAACTCCTATTGTGAGCATTTGAACTCCTCCAAAAAATATGATTGTAATCATCATAGAAGTCCAACCGCTTTCCGCTGCTGTGTAACCGAATATTTTACCGGAAATCGACCAAATACCCATAATAAGTCCAACAAGAACTGAGAAAAATCCCAATCCCATTGCCATTTGAAGCGGTTTTTTAGAAAAATACAACATCGCTCGTGAAGCAAATGAAAGCATTTTGCGAAGGGGATATTTTGTTTCTCCGGCTAAACGAGAATCTCGCTGATAATAAAAAGGGACTTGCTTGAATCCAACCCAAGAAATTAATCCGCGTATGTATTTTCCTCGTTCTTTGAAACGATTAAATTCTTGTATAACACGTGAATCAATCAAGCAAAAATCTCCCGTATCTAAAGGGAATTTGGTATCTGACAAGCGGTTAAGTGAGCGATAAAACATTTTCGCAGACCAAAGCTTAAATTTACTTTCTCCTGAACGGGATTCTCGGACACAATAAACAACATTGGCATTTTCTTCTTTTTGCTTCGCTAATAGTTCCGGAATTAATTCGGGTGGGTCTTGTAAATCTGCATCTATAATTACTGCAAAATCAGTTTTGCAATGATGAATGCCCGCTGTTACCGCCGCTTGATGTCCAAAATTTCGCGAAAAATTAAGAACTGTCACTTGACTATCTGAATGTGTAATTGAGGTTAATTGATTGAGTGTATTATCCGAACTTCCATCATTAATGAACAGGATACGCCAAGCGAAATCTAATGTATTTAATACAGATTTTACTCGCGTATAACATGTTTCTATAACCGCTTCCTCATTAAAGCAAGGAACAATTACACTAAGTGTTTTCATTGTATTCTTAATGTTATTATTTTTTAAACGTATAGTATTTATTACATAAAAAATTTAATATCGTATAAAACACAATACCTATTAATTGACAAATATAAGCAGAAGTTACTATATAATTATGGCTTAGGAAGCTAAACTGCAATGCCGAAATATTTGCGTAATTATTTAAAAGCATTACAAATAATAATTGGGGGATGTAACAAATCAAAAAAGCAATAATAAATTTCAGAAAATCGATTTTCCAATTTTTATTGCTTTGAAAAGTCCAACTTCGATTCCAAACAAAACTATTAATTAATCCGACAATATATCCGATAATATTTGAAGTTGATATGGCTACTGAAGAAGCTTCTTCGTCTCCTTTTACATTAAAAATAAAATGCATTATAAGCCAAATGGTTATCGCTGTTAACAAAGTATTAAGCACCCCAACAATTCCATATTTCAGGACTTGGACAATAAATTTTTTAGCCATTTTTTCTCAATTCTTTCTCTATGTCTTCTTCATTAAAGACTTTCACATTGGTTACAACAAAGTGAGTATTAATGAAATCGCCGTATTGATTACATTCGTCAACAGCTTCTTCTAACATCTTTTTCAATTCGACATGTAAAGTTACTAAAAACAATAAAGTAAAATAATTACTCTCTATCTTTATATCTTCCAATGTACCTTGGCATTTATTTATAAAGAACGGAAATTCTTTTTCAATTAGAGTTCTTTGATAAGTGGTAAATGATTCTAAGTTTGATGACTTGAAAAAAGCGAAAAAACGAAGCTGATTTGCTTTTCCTCCCAAACCGGTTGAAATAAAAACTGGCTTTTCTTCCGAAAATTCTGATTCGAGGGTAATTTTTGCTTGCAATAAAGACAAAGAAGCCCAATCATTTAAATCGTTATTTGATGTTTTATTGTAATTTTCCAAAGCTCGATAGGCTTTCACATCACCGGAAATAGCTAAAAAAGCCATTGCATATTTTATCGCATCAAAAGACGAATCTGCGGAATTTAAAATCTCAATTTGTTCTTCAAGATTTTCTTCCTCTTGATTATTCCTTATATTTTCTGAATATCTAAAATATGCCAACTGTTTTTCAAGTGGAACAGCAGTATCCAAAACGTGCAAGTTTCCTTCGAAACCCTTTAATGAGTCTTGAAATTCGCTAAATATATCTCTATCTTTTTTCATATTTCCAATTGTAACTATTTCTTCCTGTGAAGATTCTGCAAAGATAGAAATATCCATTTACAAACGGCTGAATAAAATCAAAAAGAGGTAGAGTAAAATAAAATTTCCTCAATGCCAATCGACTTGCTGTTTTATTTATAACAAATAATTGGGTAAAGAGTCTAAACAAGAAAAGAAACGATACAATTCCGAGAAATATATAGTTATGTAAACTCCAAATAATACAAAAGAAAAATAAAAGAAAGAAACAGATACGCGACATTACTTCAAAACGCCAAAAAAATCGAGGGAATTTTTTGTGAAATTTAGCAGTCAACATTCTTCGTCTTTTTAATTCTCTCCAAGCGACCTTTCCATCCAAATTAACGTCAATAACGCTTTCGGGCGATAATTCAATGGCTACATTATCTTTAGTTACAATGTCTTTTATAAAAAGGTCATCTTCTCCGGCATCCAAAAAATTAGAGTTCAAAAAGCCTCTTTGTTGAATAAAATGTTCTTTGCTGTAAGCCATATTTCGCCCATTTCCTATGTATGGTAAACCTTTCAAAGCCAATGAAATCATTTGAAGATTGGATAAGAAATAATCGTAAGCGGCATAGGCTGTAACCGATTTTCCTAAGCTGCTAAAACCCAAAACAATTGTTCGCTTACTGGTAAAATGTCTTGCCATCCGGCTAATCCAATCAGCACTTACCGGATGTGAATCGGCTTCTGTAAACAATAATGTATCGTACTTCGCTGCTTTGACTCCAAGTGTTAAGCCCAATTTTTTGCGACTTAAGTTTTTCGATCCGGCAGGAATATAAGTATGATAAAAATGTTGATATTTGCAAGATAAGCGTTTTAACACGCCATCTGTATCATCTGAAGAATCATCATCAACAAAAATAACTTCATAAACCGGATAGTTTTGCTCCAGAATAGACGGAAAATAGTCCTCCAAATTCTGTGATTGATTTTTTGCACAAACAATAATAGAAACCGGCGGCTGCGAAGATTCCAAATGAATCACTCCTTTTTCTACTGATTTTTGATAATAGTAAGGCTTTCCTAAAAACACCCAATAATAAATCAGTTGGATTAGGAAAAAGAATGATAAAGCCGAAAGCAATATTATATCAATGATATCAAAAAAAAACATATTTATTTATTGGTTACTTAAAAAATCCAATTATAATAAATCTGAAAAATAAGCCTTTGGCAATTGTCGGCAATTATACTGTGAAGCCATAATTTCGCCATAAGCACCGGCAGAACGAAGGACAAATAAATCACCTCGATGTGCTTTATTTAAATCGATTTGTTTTGCAAAACAATCAGAGGATTCGCAAACCGGACCAACAACATCGTAGGTTTCTGTTGGTTCTTCGGAACTGATATTTTCGATTTTATGGTAAGCTTCATACAATGCCGGACGAATTAACTCAGTAAAACCAGCATCCAGAATTGCAAATTTTTTCACACTTCCTTCTTTCACATACAATACTTTAGAAATCAAATTTCCACATTGTCCAACAATAGAACGTCCCGGTTCAAAGTGGACTTGTTGATTTGAAGAAACAGGAAAATGCTTATGAAAAATTTCAAAATATGCCTTGAAATCAGGTATTGAATTTCGGTCCGGGTGGTCATAATCAATACCTAATCCTCCTCCGAAATTAATGTGTTCCAATATAATTTTTCGTTTTGCTAATTTTTGTTGAATTTCAGTTACCCGACCACAAAGCGATTGGAAAGGCTCTAAATCAGTCAACTGTGAACCAATATGAAAATGAAGACCAATCAATTTTAGTGATTTAAGAGTATCTAATCGGTCCAAAACTTGGTCCAGTTGGTCCAAATTTATTCCAAATTTATTCTCTTTCAGTCCGGTTGTAATGTGACGATGCGTATGAGCATTTACTTCCGGATTGATTCGCAATGCAACACAAGCAATTTTATTTTTCTGTTCTGCAAGTTCATTAATAACTTCTAATTCCGGAATTGATTCTGCATTAAAGCAAAAAATATCGTTATCTAATCCTAAGTTAATTTCCCAATCAGCCTTTCCGACTCCGGCAAAAACAATTTTATTGGCAGGAAAACCAACATTTAAAGCCGCTTGAATTTCACCTCCGCTCACACAGTCAACTCCTAATCCATTTTCAAGAATAATAGAAAGGATTCGAGGATTAGCATTCGCTTTTACAGCGTAGTGAATATGATAATTATATTTGGAAGCTTCTGTTTTTACAGTTTTTAAAGTCTCTCTTAAAAGCTCTGTATCATAGAAATAAAACGGGGTTTGTAAATTTTTAAATTTATCTACCGGAAATTTACCTTTCATTGTTGTCTTTTACTAAATTATTGTTTTTTAGAATCTTATTTAACGATAAATAGATTATCGCTTAATGCCTGTAAGGCTTTCTTTTTGTCTTCTGTTTTAATCAGGATTGAAATATTGTAATTACTTCCACCATAGGAAATCATTCGAACGGGAATATCTTTCAATGCGTGCACGGCTCTTGATTCAAAGCCGATATTATCCCATTCTAAATCTCCTACAACACAAATAATGGTCATGTCTTTATCAATTGTAACTGTTCCATATTTTTTCAAATCATTCATGATGTCAGAAATATGTTTTTCTTTATCGACAGTTACAGAGACTCCCACTTCCGAAGTTACAATCATATCGATAGGCGTTTGATAGCTTTCGAATATTTCAAATACTTTGCGTAAAAATCCATGCGCTAAAAGCATTCTGCCGGATTTAATTTTAATTGCAGTAATTCCATCTTTGGCAGCAACAGCTTTTATTTTTCCTTTTTCCATTTGATTGGAAATAAGGGTGCCCGGAGCATCCGGTTGCATCGTGTTCAGTAATCGAACGGGAATGTTATTTAGTTTTGCGGGAAGAATGCAAGTTGGATGCAAAATTTTTGCGCCAAAATAAGCTAATTCTGCCGCTTCTTCAAATTGCAGGTTTCTGACCGGAGATGTATTTTCTACATATCGCGGGTCATTATTTTGCATTCCGTCAATATCTGTCCAAATTTGTATTTCTTCGGCATGAATGGCTGCGCCAATCAAAGAGGCTGTAAAATCACTACCGCCACGTTCTAAATTGTCGATTTCGCCATAAGCATTTCGACAAATATATCCTTGAGTGATGTAAATTTCAGCATCCGGATAAGTCTCTAATTGCAAATGCAATTTTTCTTTAATGTAAACCGGGTCCGGTTCTGAGTTTTTATCTGTACGCATAAAATCTAACGCAGGAATTATCGCTACATTTAGATTTTGCTCTTTCAAAAGCAAATACATAAGCGACGAAGATATTAATTCTCCTTGAGCTAATATTACTTTTTCTTCAAAAAGGGTAAATAAATCTTTTGTGTAAGAACGGATAGAATCGAAATAAAAGCTTAACAATTCTTTCGCTTCTTGTTTGTATTTATCCGTAGAATAAGCCTCTGAAATCAAATGAAGGTATTTATTTTCTAATTGATTGATAACTTCATTCGCTCCATCCGGATTTTTCTTATACAGATAATCGGAAATTTCGACTAGAGTATTGGTGGTGCCGGAAAGCGCAGAGAATACTACAATTTTTCTTTTTCCATCATTAATTAAATGAGTAACTTCCTTCATTTTTGCAACTGAACCTATGGAAGTTCCACCAAACTTTAATACTTTCATTTCTTATGTAATTTTTATAAATTAAACAGCAAAGGTAAAAAAACATCTAAAAAAGGGCAAATTTTTTACAACTCGCAATCAAAAAGTTTTCCATCTTCGCATTTTTTCACTTTCGCCGGGAAATTTTGAACTAACTGATAATTATGTGTTGTCATAATGACTGCCGTTCCGTTATCGCTAATATCATGAAGTAATTGAACGATTTTGCTACCGGATTCGGAATCAAGATTTCCGGTCGGTTCATCAGCCAGAATTATTTCGGGCGAATTTAATAATGCCCGAGCAATCACAATTCGCTGCTGTTCGCCTCCCGATAACTCATGAGGTAATTTATAGCCTTTATTGACCATTCCAACCTGAGTTAAAACTTCTTTAATTCGTTCATTGATTTGACTTTTGCCTTTCCAACCGGTTGCTTTTAACACAAATTCAAGGTTGCGATTTACTGAACGGTCTGTCAATAGTTGAAAATCTTGAAAAACAATTCCAATCTTTCTTCGCAATAGAGGAATTTGTTTGCCTTTAATTTTTCTCAGATTATAATCAAAGATATAAGCATCTCCTTTATCTATAGACATTTCTGCGTACAATGTTTTCAGAAGCGTACTTTTACCCGAACCAACCTTGCCAACCAAATAAAGAAATTCTCCTTTGCGTTGTTCAAAAGCTACATCCTGAAGAATTATGTTTTCTCCACGACTTAATTCAACATTTTGATAACGAATTAAAACATTGTTTTCCATAAATAAAATGAGTGTTTTTAGCTTTTATTTGTGTCTTTTTCTCAACTCATTTGCTAAATCTTCAAGTCGATAACCTTTATAAGTCAAAAGAACAATCAAATGATATAATAAATCCGAACCTTCATATAATAAGCGTTCATCATTGCCATCCATCGCTTCGATAACTGTTTCAACAGCTTCTTCTCCTACTTTTTGAGCCATTCTTCCAATTCCTTTGTTAAATAAAGAAGTGGTATATGAACCTTCCGGCATTTCCTGACGACGACGAATGATAAAATCCTGAAGATATTTCAAAAAGATTATATCTTCCTTATTTTTCTCATTGAAACACGTATCTGCTCCTGTATGGCACACCGGACCCACCGGATGAACTTTTATCAACAAAGTGTCTTGGTCGCAATCTTCCATAATAGAAACTACGTCCAAAAAATTTCCACTTTCTTCACCCTTAGTCCACAAACGATTTTTCGTCCGACTAAAGAATGTTACTTTTTTTGTTTCTTGCGTTTTTTCAAAAGCCTCTTGATTCATGTAGCCAAGCATCAAGACTTTATTTGTATAATCATCCTGTATAATTGCAGGAATCAATCCGCCCATTTTTTCAAAATCCAACTTCATATTATTTATCTTATTACGATACCTTCTTCTTTTAAATATTTTTTCAAATCAGGAATTGGAATTTCTCCAAAATGAAATACGCTGGCTGCTAAAGCTGCGTCTGCCTTTCCCAATGTGAATGCATCCTTGAAATGTTCTTTTTTTCCAGCTCCTCCTGAAGCGATAATCGGTATTCTTAGTGAATCGGATAAAACGGCTAATGCTTCATTTGCATAACCTGTTTTAACACCATCGTGCGCCATTGATGTAAATAAAATTTCTCCGGCTCCCCTATTTTCTGCTTCTTTTGCCCAAGTAAATAATTCTTTATCTGTCGGAATTCGTCCTCCATTTAAATAGCAAATCCATTTACCATCAATATAGTCCGCATCAATTGCGGTTACACAAACTTGCGAACCAAAATTGTTAGCAATTTCTTCAATCAAATGTGGATTTCGAATGGCTGAAGAATTGATAGAAACTTTATCAGCTCCCGCATTCAATAATTTATCGACATCCTTCAACTCGTTTATTCCTCCGCCAACAGTAAAAGGGATACTGATATTCGCAGCCACATTACGAACTAAATCTAAAAAAGTTTTACGTCCTTCGTGAGAAGCTGTAATATCCAAATATACTAATTCATCCGCTCCCTGCGCACTGTATTGCTTTCCTAGTTCAACCGGGTCTCCCGCATCTCGAAAATTAACAAAATTAATTCCCTTTACGGTTTTTCCGTCTTTTACGTCCAAACAAGGAATGATTCTTTTTGCCAACATATTAATCGTTATTTTCTATAAATTTCAACAAATCTTTTAATTGAATTTTTCCTTCGTAAATCGCTTTTCCGATAATGACGGCGGGAATACGAGCTTCTTCCAACAACTCAACATCTTTCAGACAACTTACTCCGCCACTGGCAATTAAATGCAGTTGTGAGTCCTGCTCTATAATTTGTTTGTAAAGCTCAATGTTAGGACCTTCCAACATCCCGTCTTTACTAATATCGGTAGAAATAACTTTATTTATTCCTCGTTCACGCCAATGAAGAATAAAAGGAAGCACTTCTTTATCTGTTTCTTCTGTCCAACCGGTTACCGAAATTTTATTATCTCGACAATCAGCTCCTAAAATAATATGATTCCCTCCAAATTTATCAATCCAACGTTGAAATATTTCCGGATTTTTAATTGCAATACTTCCTCCTGTAACCATCTTTGCTCCACTGTCAAAAGCGATTTCCAAATCAGAATCGGATTTTAATCCTCCACCAAAATCAATGATTAAGGCTGTGCGTGATGCAATTCTTTCTAAAACTTTATAATTGATAATGCGATTGGCTTTCGCTCCATCCAAGTCGACAATGTGAAGACGATTGATTCCATGGTCTTCAAACATTTTCGCGACTTCTAGCGGGTCTTCATTATATATTTTTTTCTGTTCATAATCTCCTTGAGATAAACGAACTGCTTTGCCTTCAATTATATCAATGGCCGGAATAATTTCAATCATTTTATTAAATTAAGAGTAAGTGGGTATTTCCAATGTTCTCCATTACCTGCTTTGATTGTTGCGACAATTATAAATATAATCCACACTGTAGCTAATGCTACAATAATAGGAATACCTATTACTATTAGACAAAATGGAACTACACAAAGAATGTATATAAACCAACTTAGCATGAAATTTAAAATGTTTTTTCCAACTAAGTCGACCTTTACACTATTATCTTTATTTATCACCCACAAAACAATCGGTGCTAAAAAGCCTAAAAAAGGTACTATGTATCCGAATAATTGAGATATGTGCATTAATGCAATATATGAATTTTCAGTCATACCCCAAAATTGTTTCTCTTGAGAAGGATTATTTATTTTATTTAAAATTTTATTCCTTTCAATACGATATTCTTCGTCTGTTATCGAACCGTTTCGTCTCAATTCTTCCAAAACTTTCAAATCTTCGTAATCCATAAGAGATATAATAATTTAAAGATTCAGAAAATTACTCAACATCGTCTCTCCTATTTTCCCGCTTTTTTCGGGATGAAACTGAGTTGCATAAAAATTATCTTTATGTAAAGATGCACTAAAATCTTGAATATAAGAAGTTTTTGCAATTGTATCACAACTTAACGGAACGTAATAGCTGTGAACAAAATAAACAAAAGATTTTTCTTCTACACCTTTATATAAATCTGTTTTCAAGTTTTCAAGCGTATTCCATCCCATGTGAGGAACTTTATCTTCATGTTTTTTAGGTTCAAACTTTAATACCGGAGTATCAAAAATGCCCAAACAATCTACATTTCCCTCTTCAGAATATTTACACATCAATTGCATACCTAAGCAAACACCCAAAACAGGCTGTTTCAAATCAACAATTAGTTGGTCTAATTGATGCAATTTTAGATAATCCATTGTTGTTTTTGCCTCTCCCACTCCGGGGAAAATAACTTTATCGGCAGACAATAAATCGTCTTTATTTGCTGTCACAATTGGATTTATAGCCAAGCGTTTTAAGGCGTGAACTACGGAATAAATATTTCCTGCATTATATTCTATTACAGCAACTTTCATCTTTTATTTTGCAAATGCAACTGAACGAGTTTCTCTAATAACCGTAATTTTCACTTGTCCCGGATAAGTCATTTCATCCTGAATTTTTTTCGCTATTTCGTTTGACAAGTTTTCTGTTTCAACATCATTAATTCTATCTGCACCAACAATTACGCGCAATTCTCGTCCGGCTTGAATTGCATAGGTTTTAACAACTCCGGGATAAGATAATGCCAATTGTTCCAAATCGTTTAGACGTTTGATATATGCTTCCACAATTTCGCGTCTTGCTCCCGGTCTTGCTCCTGAAATCGCATCACAAACTTGAACGATTGGAGCTAATAAGCTGGTCATTTCTGCTTCATCATGGTGAGCTCCGATTGCATTTACGATGTCCGCTTTTTCTTTATATTTTTCCGCCAGTTTCATTCCTAAAATAGCGTGTGGCAATTCCGGTTCATCATCCGGCACTTTTCCAATATCATGTAACAATCCGGCTCTTTTCGCTTTTTTCGGATTTAAGCCCAATTCAGAAGCCATAATCGCACATAAATTAGCGGTTTCACGAGAGTGTTGCAATAAGTTTTGACCATAAGAAGAACGATATTTCATACGACCAATCATACGTATCAATTCCGGATGTAAACCATGTATTCCCAAATCAATCGTTGTACGTTTACCTGTTTCAATAATTTCTTCTTCTACTTGTTTGCGCACCTTATTTACAACTTCTTCAATGCGAGCGGGATGAATACGTCCGTCTTGAACCAATTGATGCAATGCTAAACGAGCGACTTCTCTTCGAACGGGGTCAAATCCGGAAAGAATAATCGCTTCAGGAGTATCATCTACGATAATTTCAATACCGGTAGCCGCTTCTAATGCACGAATATTGCGTCCTTCTCGACCAATAATTCGGCCTTTTATTTCATCCGAGTCAATATGAAAAACAGTTATTGCATTTTCTATTGCTGTTTCTGTTGCGACTCTTTGAATTGATTGAACAACTATTTTTTTTGCTTCTTTGTTCGCTGTCATTTTTGCTTCTTCCATCACTTCATTAATGAAAGCTGATGCAGCGGTTTGTGCTTCTTCTTTAAGCGATTGCGCCAATCGTTCTTTCGCTTCTTCAGCAGAAAGTCCAGAAAGAAGTTCCAATCTTTCAATTTCCATTTTATGGATTTTATCCAATTCCAGTTTCTTTTTTTCAACGATTTCGAATTGGCCATCCAAATTTTCACGAACTGCTTCTAGTTCATTTTTTTTCTTATTAACCTCATCTTGTTTTTGGTTAATAACCATTTCTCTTTGCTTTAGTTTAGCTTCCTGAGATTGAATTTTTGAATTTCGAGCACTCACTTGTTTTTCCAAGTCTGCTTTGAGAGAAATAAATTTCTCCTTTACCTCCAACAATTTATCTTTTTTTATTGATTCTGCTTCTTTTTGAGCTTCCTCAACAATTTTTTTACTTCTGGCTCCTGCCAGAGAATTTACGATGAACCATGTAGCAACGGCTCCTACGATAAGAGATATTATTGCAATAATTATTGTTGTTCCCATATATGTTATTAATTTAATTGTATATATTATTAAGTAAAATAGCTTGTCTACATAAAAATAAAAAGCACTAAAAATAGCATTAAGCAAAACTTAAAACTATTTAGTGCAAAAATAAAATTCTAAAAAAACAATTTTTATTTAAAAAGACTTGATGTATTCCTCTAATTCTTTATTCAACTCATCTATTTTATCAAATAAAGGAGACATATCCTCTCTATTTTCATTCCCTAAAGCTTCCAAAGAAAAGTGAAAACCCACCAATGTTAATAAATCATTTAACTCAAAATTTGCTTTTGAATAATATGAACTATATTTAAGAATCTTAGTATTAAGATTCGTTGCTGCCTTTCTTATTATTCCTTCTTCTGACCGCTTACAGATGTAAGGATAATATTTATTGGCTAGTTTTAATTGTATCTTAAAATTTTCATCCATTGCATCGACATTTATTCGTTTAATAAAGCGATGCATTTATCGACTTCTCGCACCAATTTAGATAATCTATTTTTAGCTCCTTTAAAATCATCTTGTTTTACTGAAATTATTCTAGCCATTTTTAGATTATCATATTTATTTTTTACTGCTTTGTTTTCTTCTTCCAATATTTCATATGACTGCCTTAATGTTTCCATTTGAAGTTGCAAATCACTATTTTTTTGCTTCAGGTCATCACATAAAAACATAAGGTGACGCACCCGACTTTCAAAAACTGATATTAATTTACTTTGTTCTTCTGTCATATTAAGGCAAAATCTTCACAAAAATAAGAATAAGTTACGAGGGAAGCAAAAGAAAATAGAATTATATATAAAAAAAAATAAAAGGCTACCGAATCACTTCGCCAGCCTTTCCTTAAAATTACTAACCCTTAACTATAACTAATGAAATAACACTCTTTTGATTAATAAAACAGATTACTCCCCAAAAAGTTTTCCTCTTTCTGCATTTTTAACATTCATTTATTATAATTCAACTTTATTAATCGAATGGGATTTAATTTTTCATACAGCCAATAGGAACGACTAATACCCCGTCTTCACGTTGATAAGCGAATTGACCACCAGTCAAAACCATCAAAAAAGCTGGGTTTCCCATTTTGTCTGTATCTATTTTTTCTTTAAGTGCCAATAAATTTTTAGCTGCTGTTTCAATTTGTTTCTGACCTAATTTTACTTCAATTGCACCCCAACGTCCGTCTCGCAGGCAAACAATCATATCAGCTTCTAATCCGCTCTTATCCCGATAATGAAAAACATCTCCATCGTTTACTTGTGCATAAATGCGCATATCACGAGTACATAATGATTCAAACAAAAAGCCGAGTGTTTCAAAATCTTTTAATATTCCTTCGGGACTTATCCTCATTACCGCAGTTGCAATAGATGGGTCAACAAAATGTCGTTTCGATGAGGTTCGAATAGCACTTTTTGACCGCAAGGACGGGGACCATGCCGGCAAATCTTCGATAACAAAAATACGCCGCAATGCATTTAGGTATGAAGTTATCGTTTTCTCGGAAATTGAAGTATCTGTAGCTTCCATATCTCCGCGAATGGTTTGAAGTGTGGCCAATGTAGAAATATTTCTTGCTAATGAACGCAATAACATTCGCACTCGATTTGGATTTTTATCAACACCATCGACTTCTGAAATATCATAATTGATGACAGCTTCCACATAATCCATAGACATACGCAGGGCTGCTTTCTCTTTACGAGCGATTGACGCCGGCCAACCTCCACGACACAAAACAAATGCAATTTGTTCGACAGTTAAAGATGAAAGAGATTCCACATCATGTTTTCCTTCAAAAAGGTCGGATAATGACACTGTTCCGTTAGATTCTGCTGATTCATAAAGACTCATCGGGCGCATCAACATACGGGAAATGCGTCCAGTACCGGTATGAGCAGTCACATTATCGGAAGGAACCGCAGAACCGGTAAGGATAAATTGCCCTACATCGTTTCGTTTATCTACTTCAAAACGAACGGCATCCCATAAAATAGGCGCCATTTGCCACTCATCTATTAATCTAGGCGATTCTCCTTGAAGCAAAAGTGACGGTTTGGTGTCTGCCATAGTCTGATAAGATGCTGCATTGTCTGGGTCTTGCATATACAGCACACTTTTGGCAGCATATAATGCGGTACTTGTTTTACCGCACCATTTGGCTCCTTCAACAAGAACTGCTCCTGATGATTCTAGTGCTTTTTGTAGCTCTATATCGCAAAGGCGAACTAAATAATTAGCAGAATTTCCCATAATTATATCATTTATTTCGATGCAAATATACTGCTAATTTTCAGACTATACAATAGCAAACTTCCGCATTTGGCACGTTTTTACTTCCGGGTTTGGCAGCATTTTACTTCCGGGTTTGGCACGTTTTTACTTCCGGATTTGGCAGCATTTTACTTCCGGGTTTGGCAATCTTCAAGCAAACTCGCTTATTAATTGTTTAACAATATCTTCTATTGAGAACAAATTAATTTAGAAAATGGCGTTATTACTCCTTTTTTACAAAGCTCACAGTCACTCTTATTTAAACAAATTCAAAATAAAGACATAAAAAAGCTTGTTTTTTCTTAGAGAATTTCCGACCTTTGCTTGAAAATAAAAGGCATGAAACTTTCTGACTTACTCCCCGGAGAAAAAGGAATAATTATAAAAACTCGAGGTCGCGGAGCTTTCCGCAAAAGAATTATTGAAATGGGGTTTATCCACGGCAAAGAAGTCGAAGTTATCACAAAAGCTCCTCTAAAAGACCCAACCAAATATAAGGTAATGGATTATGAGGTTTCCCTCCGAAAAAGTGAAGCTGAATTAATTGAAGTCATTACTTCCGAAGAAGTAAAAAAACATTTGCAAGAGGAAGAAACTCAACCTTTGATAATTGATGACAGCAAATTACTTAAGGCTGCTAATGAACATAGTAAAATCATTAATGTCGCTTTAATTGGAAATCCAAATTCGGGAAAAACCTCTTTATTCAACATTGCTTCCGGCACTCACGAACGAGTGGGAAATTACAGTGGCGTAACGGTAGATGCCAAAGAAGGAAAATTCAAGTACAAAGATTACACATTTAATTTGGTCGATTTACCCGGAACATATTCTTTATCAGCTTATTCTCCCGAAGAAATTTATGTTCGCAAGCACATTCAAGAAGCAACTCCGGATGTTATCATTAATGTTGTTGCGGCTTCTAATTTAGAGAGAAATCTTTATTTGACAACCCAACTCATTGATATGGACGCAACTGTCGTTATTGCGTTAAACATGTATGATGAACTGGAAAAGTCGGGAGCTATATTTGATTATGAGCGATTGGCTGAAATGATTGGCTATCCAATTGTTCCAACAGTAGCCAAGTCGGCAAAAGGAATTAATGAACTTTTTGATAAAATCATTGAAGTTTGTGAAGGAAAAAGCCCAATCGCTCGACATATACATATTAATTATGGAGAAGAAATCGAAACCGGAATCAAACATGTCAAAGAATTAATAAAAAAAGAAGAGGTCGTTGGCATTGACACTTCCCGCCGCT
>JGI996J12353_1000143_pt1 | contig 20515 bp, 21 predicted proteins | sample IntmicLarv5ML5BL_FD_12353 | JGI IMG/M metagenome (IMG submission 12353) | reverse complement strand
GCCGCCATAGGCAGCGTCGTGGGTGCATCCGCATCCATGCTGTTGGCAATACCAATTCAATACCTGATGTTGAATGGGTTGGAGGATGATGTGGACAGGCTGACCCTTGGGGTCCTCCTGTTCGCACTGAGTGCAATAGTAATCAACGAATCGAATTGGAACGGAAGGATATGGGCGATTGCCCTCATGGCATTCTCTGGGCTTCTAGGGTTGATATCAATGCGTGGCGATCTGGACTCTGTTGGCATGCTGGGCGAGGGCACATTGCTCTTCCCTATGCTCACAGGGCTGTTCGGATTGCCGATACTGTTGAGCTCATCAAGGTCTGGAAGGATCCCAGAGCAGTTGGATGGGCCCAAGGATCCTGTTGGCATGGTCCCTGGCGCAAAGGGGGTGATGATGGGGGTGCTGTCCGGTTGGTTCCCAGGGATAACGGCAACCGCCAGCGCATCAATCGCATCTGTCTTCTCAAAGGAGGACGATCCGGCAAGGTTCATATCCTTGGTGGCATCGATAGGAACCGTTACCTCCGTGTTCTCAATAGTGACATTGTCCATATCAGGAAGCGGAAGGTCAGGCACGGTGCTGGTGATAAGGGAGATAGTGGGTTCAGGCCTGGAGGGGTTCTGTTCGCCATACTTCCTTCTGATGATGTTAAGCGTGGCAATCGCCACGATGTTGGGATACGTCATAACGATCCAGGTCGGCAGGCTCATGTGCAAGGTCGCTGGAGGAATAGACTCGTCGAAGCTGAACAAGGCAGTGCTGGTGTTCACGATAGCCTTGGTCGCATTGCTTACGGGGCCATTCGGACTTTTGATGCTATTGGCATCCACATTCCTCGGATCGATGCCTGCCACATGTGGCATCGACAGGATACCATTGAGCGGTTGCCTGATAGTCCCCGTGGTCCTTTCTGAACTAGGATTGGTGGATTCGATGTTGGGCGTGTTCTGATCAAATGCCTCATAGCTTGCTTTGACAAGAGTCTAACATAGACCTTCAATCAATGGCCTTTCGATGTGGATATGGCTCACCTATCAAAAGCTATTAAAACTTTGGCTAACATATGGATACTTATGAGCGGTAGCAACACGCCAAGGATAGATTGCGCGTTGGATGCGGCCATGTCCGTGATCGAAGGGAGGTGGAAGGCGCCCATACTGTGCAAGCTTGCAATGAAAGGGAGTATGAGGTTCAACCAGATACTGAGGGAGTTGGATTCGATCTCACCAAGGATATTGGCAAAGCAGCTCAAGGAGATGGAGCAGGACGGCCTGATCAGCAGGCTCGAAAGGCCAGATGTCCATATGTATGTGGAGTACTCCATAACCCGTAAGGGACTGTCCCTGTGCCCTGCACTGAGGATGCTTGCGGATTGGGCATTGGACAACATGATGATGCCAATGGTAAGGTTCGATGAAGGCATCGAGATGCCAAATGTGCACAAATCAAAGTCTTGATGGCCATTCTTTAGACATGCATGCCTTTATGATTCGTATAAACGCATCCATCTTGTCCCATATCGCTTAAATCGTTGCATAATTTAGAGAATGTTATATACGACTACCCTCTACAAACCTCATGGGTGGCAAATCCGGCTCCAGCATGGTTCCGATACTATTCATCGTCACCGCAGTCTCGCTGATCGATGGATTGGATGGCAGCATCGTGAACGTAGCCCTTCCCACCTTGGCAGCAGAGTTCAACACTGACACAGGGACGATAGCATGGGTTACCGTGGTCTATCTGATGATGCTTGCAGGGTTGCTGGTGTTCTTCGCAAGGATAGCCAAGAACGGGGCCATAAGGAGGATACTGATCATCGGGGTCCTCGTCTTCACATTCGGATCGATCCTGTGTGGCGCATCCAACAGCTTGGAGATGCTCATCGCATCCAGATTGATACAAGGGGCAGGTGCGGCGATGATGGGCGCAGCCGCCCCGATGATATGCGTCAGATACCTCCCGGAGAACAAGCTGGGTGTGGGCATGGCCACATTGACGCTGGGATGCTCAATCGGATTCGCATTGGGCCCTGTCGTCGGGGGCATCCTGATAGACCTGTTGTCCTGGCATTGGATGTTCATAATAAACGTTCCATTGGGAATCATAGCGGTCATCATGATCCTGCGGATAATCCCCAAGGACACAGGGTATGACCATAACAGCTTGGATGTCAAGGGAGCGGCACTGCTCTTCACCGCTATAACCATGGGATTGATTGCGATGGAGAGGATGCCTTATGCGGGCGAGGCCCTTTTCATAGTTATATGTGGCATGATATGCATGGCATCGTTGGCCCTTTTCATCATTTGGGAGTCTAAGGTGGATTCCCCTCTCCTGAACCCTGCCGCGTTCAAGAACTGGAGGTTCAGCTTCACATTCCTGTCCTTCATACTGATGAACATGGCCTACATGGGGCTCCTGTACCTTATGCCGTTCTACATGGACGTCTGCATGGGATTCACCCCAATGGAATCAGGATTCTATCTATTCCTGCCTCCATTCATAACCTTGATTCTATGCATCCCCATATCAAGGCGCTCTGACAGGACTGGTAGGAGGCTCTATTGCATTCTTGGATGCCTGTCCATAACCATCGGTGGATCCATAATGTTGGCATTTGCAACGCAGTCCCTCGTCCTGCCCCTCCTGGCAACATTGGTGTGCATGGGCCTTGCATGGGCGTTCTGTGGCGGTCCAATGGCCAGCAACGTGGTGGAGCAGATATCGGAGGAGAGCAGGGAGATGGGATCCTCCCTTGCAAACGAGACCATATACCTTGGCGGTGCGATAGGCACGGCATTGTTCGCAATGATATTCACAGTTGGCGCAGGGACAGGAAACACGGACTTCAACAGCCTTCCCCTGGATGTGTTCGAGGGAGGGTTCGTCTTCTCCATGGCGTTCTGCATAATTATATCCCTCATACCAGCAGTCCTTTCCCTGCTGGTGAGGGATGTGAAAAGGAAAGGGGTTTCTTAATCGCTCAGCTTGGATTGCGCCCTCTCCATGAACCTGTCACAGTTTATTATGAACCTCTCATGGATTCCAGTGCCAACATCCCCCTTTGAGTCGGTGACCTTCACCGAGAACCTGACCCTTGCCCTATCGACCTCGATGACCTCGGTCCTGCAATGGACCACCATCCCAACAGGGGAGGCGGACACGTGCTTTATGTCAAGGTACGTCCCAACGGAGCTCTCCCCATCTGCCAGCTGTGGGGCCATGCTATCGAACGCGGTCTTCTCAATGAGCAGGATCATGTTCGGCGTGGCATAAACCGGCAATGCCCCGCTGCATAGGGCCTTTGCAGTGTTGGTGTTGTCAACGACGATCTCCCCTTCCCCAATGGTTCCAATCTCTACCATGCAGTTACATAAGCGAATCGATATAAATCCTTAGCCATTTGCTCCTTTTTGACCTATGTTGCAATCGTCCCTCCAACTTGGTTCCCAGATTCCTCAGCATGTTGATCTGGACTAAATCGGATAGCGTGTGGGAAGCTGTGTTGGGCAAATCCGTGCAACCATCGAGATGGTTAGAATGACCTTTAACCCATAGATTGTAGATTTTTGATATGAGGATTGAAAAATACGTCATTTCCATCATTTTTACATAAGATTTGACTATCTTGTAAAAATAGCATTGATATTCATGTCAATGGTTGGAATATTAATCCAAATGTTTATATATCCTATAAGCCCCATTATTGTCGATTATATTGAACTGTAACATGGCTTCAGGGCAGGGATAAAATGAAGGGGCAACATCTCAAGATCGCCCTAACAGTATGCATATTCGCAATTCTGGCTTTGGTCTGGGTGAACTACGTGGACCTAGGCAAGGATGGCGATGACCGCCCTTCGATCAACGAGGGGCTTACATCCCTGATCGAGTTCGATTTGGATAGCCCGGAGGTGGGCACCTCCACAAGGGGAACGTTCTTTGTGATGCAGAGCGAGGACTCTGTGAAAATAAAGATAGTGGCGGATCTGACCGTGGGTGAGACGGACATCGGAGGGATAGAATTCGGAACGTTCGTGTATTTCGATTCCTTGAGCGTCCTATGCAGCTACAGAGGGGAGGTTTCAAGGGAGTATCTCACTATATTCAGCGCCTCGTACATTGGGCACCGCGTGGAAATCGCACGCTCTCGCCCATATTCCGACGGCATAGCGAGCGGGGGCGGAGATGGAATGGCAATAATAGAGCTTCAAATAAGCGGGTCGTCCAAGTTGAACAGTATGGATTCGTTGGATTTCTTCATCACAGTAGGTGGGAGTGAGTCTGTAATGGGTCTGGCGGTGGAAAGGATATCCATACCTTTATTGCATACCTTGCACAATAGTGAATGATTGGGGAAACGTGAGAGAGGCCGCCTTAAACCCTCATTGGTTGTCTATTCGCATCTCGTCTTCAATGTGCGTTAACTGTGTGGGGGCATTGGGGGCGGTAAAGAGCATCATTCAGTATATTGGGAGTATTGCAGTCGATTGAGCTCGATGCGGTAAATCACGTCAATGTCTCATTCATATGGGCTTCAATAATGTTGGCGCTGTTAACAATCGATATATGTGACGATAGGCAAGTTGTTTGCCATTTGTACATTTCAACATGCCCCCACAAAGGTATAAAGTACAACCATGGAACGATATCATGCAGACATATACGATAATTTATTACCCTTAAAGAAGATAAAGAATCCAATGGGACTCGAGGACGACCTTTACTCAGAGCTTCTTGATCTGAGGGACTACATCAGGGAATCGCGTGCCTATTCCAACGGCAGGTCTCCCCCTGTCTGCTCCGACGAGGCCTTGAAGGAGATGGCTCAGAGGGTCCCCACGAGGTTGGACGACCTGACCGCGATACCAGGAGTCGGAACAAGGTTCGTCGAGCTCTATGGCGACGAGTTCCTTGCAGTGACCAGGAAGTATGCGATAACCGCGGCAAAGGGGTCCACAATGGACCCTCAGATGACCCAGGTGCTGAGGGAGTTCCAGAAGAAGCTGACGAACATAAGCAAGGGCAACCGCCTCCTATACCAGCCGAGGATACAGAGGAAGAACGCCTTCGATCTCATGACCCTCCCGAAGATAGACATATTCGGCCTTATGTTCGGGGACAAGCACTCCCTGAGGATATGCGACACCGCCGACGGGCCTGAGAGCCTGAAGATGTATCGACACCTCAATGAGATAATCAGGGAGGTGAACAGGGACCTCAGGGAGAAGGGCCAGTACGACCTGTACATAGCATACCCGTTCGTGGAGGGAAGGCTCGCGGACGAGGACGCCTTCGACATAAGGGCGCCGTTGGCATTGTTCCCAGTGGTCCTGGAGAAGGACTCCAGGAGCATAACCTTGAAGATGGACGATACAAGGGATGTCGTCTACAACAACTCCTTCATACTTGCGTTCTCGAAGTTCAGCGGAAGGCGCAGGCACCTTGTAAGCAACGTCGTCGAGGAGTATTACAAGGATTCGTTTGTGAGCATGATGGCCGACTTCTATAGGGATCAGGGCATAGTGCTGGACATAACCCACGAAAGGCCATCGGAGTTCATGGAGTACAAGGCGGACGGATTCCCAAAATATCAGGCAGGGTATCTAAAGGTGACGTATAACCTTGTGCTTGGGAAGTATCCGACGTACTCGAGCTACATCCAGAAGGACTTTGACGACATCCTGGTCAAGGGAGAGATAAACATGATCCTGGCGGACCTGATAAGGAATCTGGACCTTGAGGATTTCTACGACGAGGGGCTTGACCCCTTGGAATCATCCGCCCATGGCATCCCAGAGGCCACCGAGAGGGCCATGACCTACATAAACTCCTTGAACAGCGCACAGGAGAGGGTGCTCACCTCTGTCAACGAATCCAACAGGCTCGTCGTGCACGGGCCGCCTGGAACAGGCAAGTCGCAGGTGATAACCGGATTGATAACCTCTGCCGTCAACGAGGGGAAGACGGTCCTGATGGTCTCGGAGAAGAAGACAGCATTGGACGTCGTGCATTCAAGGCTCGGAGGATTGTCCAAGTACTGCCTTCTGATAGACGACGTGGCGAACAAGAACCAGTTCTACATGCAACTGAAGGACATGTTGGACGTCTCCCCAATCAAAAGGGCGGGGGACGTGTCCAACATGTCCAGCAGCATCGACCGAAGCATAGACACGTTGAAGGGCATCGCGAACAAGGTGTACAGGCCAGGCCCGTTCGGGATAGCGCCTTACAAGCTGTATGAGATGGAGAGATGGTTGGATCCCAACGACAGGGTCCAGTTCGAGGAGTATAGGAGCATAAAGGGTGCGATATCATCTAAGGTGGTCACGTTGAGGTACGATGACCTGAGGGACCTGTACGATCAGTTCTCCGATCCGATCCTCATGAGCAACGTCTCCGAGTACTGCGAATGCGTCTCAAGGATCGAATGGATGAGCCTGATGAGGCCGAACCTCTCCGAATTCGAAATAGGGGAGATGAGGGCGGACATCCTTAACATCGAGGAGCAGGTCATAGAATTGAACTCAAAGGGCATCCTGTCCAGGATGTTCTCCAAGGGAAAGGTTGCCAGGGAGGCCACCAACCTTCTGAACAAGTACTTCAACAAGTACGGAGCACATACGATACAAACGATACTTGACGACCCAAGAGGGGTGTTCGACGCATTGGAGGACTACCAAATATTTTCCTCCAAGTACGCGACATACGATAGGTTGGAAGAGGTTGAGCGAATATATGCCAGGAACATAATCGAGCTCTCCAGGGTCACTGGAAAGACCACGAAGGAGGCTAATGACGACCTATACAGGTTCGTCCTGAACGACAACCTGCAAAGGTTCGACTCTGAGAACAGGGCAGTGCTTCAAGAGATCCAGGACTTCGAAGGCATCGTGGCCGACATAGACCACAAGATTGCCGAGAAGAGGGAGGCATCCAAGGTCAGGGTGGAGGAGATACTTCAGAACCATCTGAAGTACATCACGGAATCCAAGAGATGCGGCGAGATCGCAAAGATAATCGACAACAGGAGGAAGTGGAGCCTTAACAAGTTCATCGGGAAGTACAGCTATGAGCTGTTCAAGGGCGTCAAGATATGGCTTCTTACGCCAGAGGTGGTGTCCGAGATCCTTCCGTTGGAGATCGGCCTGTTCGACATGCTGATCTTCGATGAGGCGTCCCAAATGTATGTGGAGAAGGGGATACCGTCGATATACAGGGCGAAGAAGGTCGTCGTCGCAGGGGACCACAAGCAACTGCGCCCGTCCAGCCTTGGATCCGGAAGGATGGAGTACGGCACCGAGGACGATTCCAGCACCGAAGATGACGAGATGGCATTGATAGTGGAGGAGGAGAGCCTCCTTGACCTGGCTCGGACCAGGTACGACAGCATACTGCTCAACTTCCATTACAGGTCCAAGTACGAGGAGCTGATAGCGTTCTCCAACTATGCATTCTATGACGGCAGGCTGTACGTCTCCCCGAACGTCGTCACGCCGGAGAGGCCGCCCATTGAGGTGCACAGGATGGATGGGCTTTGGGAGAGCAAGTCCAACATCGAGGAGGCCAAGAAGGTGATGGAGCTGCTCAAGGCGTTCTTCAAGGATAGGAGGGAGGACGAGACCGTGGGCATCATCACATTCAACATATCCCAGAGGGACCTGATCCAAGACCTTTTGGAGGAGGAGGCGTCGAAGGGCACCGCCCTTGGAAAGGAGATCGCAAAGGAGCTGAGGAGGGTGGACAACAACGAGGACGTCGGGCTGTTCGTGAAGAACATCGAGAGCGTCCAAGGCGATGAGAGGGACGTGATAATATTCTCAGTCGGATATGCCAAGAACAAGGACGGCAGGCTCATGCAAAGGTTCGGATGGCTGAACAACGCCCATGGCGAGAACAGGCTGAACGTCGCAATAACCAGGGCGAAGAAGAAGGTGCACATAGTGACGTCCTTCGACCCTGAGGACCTTCAGACCGAGAGCTCCAAGAACGATGGGCCGAGGATATTGAAGAGGTACCTTCAGTACGCGAATGCGGTCAGCAGAAGGGACAAGGAGGCGGCAATGGACGTCCTGACCTCGTTCACGAAGCGCAAGAGGGAGGAGAGGAAGGTCATCGAGGGGGAGTCCCCGATGGTGGAGAGGGTGTACCTTGCATTGGTCCGGAAGGGATACTCCGTGGACAGGGACATAGGCATAGGGGGGTACAAGATCGACCTGGCGGTGAGGCATGAGAGCCGATATGTCCTAGGGATAGAGTGCGATAGGAGCCTCTACGAGGAGTTTGACTCCACAAGGGAGAGGGACTACCACAGGAGCAAGTACCTTGAGTCCAGAGGCTGGAGGATCCACAGGGTCTGGTCCCCGAACATGTGGAGGAACCCTCAGAAGGAGATGAACGGCATCGTCGATGCCATAGAGAGGAGCATAGCCTCTAACGAGGCTTGAGCTCGGCCCTAAGCATATTCAACGTGCCATGGTTGCGGTTCCATTCGATCTCGCTTTCAACGATGTCTATGGGCCTTTTGAACATGGGCGAGTCCAACACCAGGGTCTCGTACTCCCCGCCCTCTCCCATCACGCTTATGCCATATCTCACCTCCAGCTTTTTCAACTCATCCAATAGGTGCTGGTCCAACATCCTTCCGAGGTGGCCCTTGTCCAAACCTTCGGCAAAGCATCCAACGATCATTGCCTTTATCCCAGACGACACGATCTCCTCGAAGAGCATCCCCTGGCCCTTCCTCCACATGGGGGCGATGACCTTCAATCCTAGCGAGCCGCAAACGAGGTTGATCCTGTCCCATTGGTAGTCTGACCAGATGGCCCCTACGACGACGCCTTCGACATCAAGGCCTTTCAATGCATCCTTGAGGCTCTCCATGTCCCCATCCTCGCTCCCATCGCTTTCAATGGTCGTGAGCGGCACTCCCATGGACTCCGCCATCAAAGGGACCATGTCGACGTTGGGGGTGTGGAACAGCCAGGACCCCTCCCTTGGGCGGATGCTCACAAGGCATGCGATCTCATGCCCCATCTGTGTTGCTAGGTATGCAGAGAATATGGAGTCCTTCCCACCGGAGCAAAGAGATGCCAGTATCATGGGATTCGAGAGGATTAGTTTAAATTTAACCTTTACCATTCCCTGTCCCATGCGAATGAGCGATATGACTTCGATGGAGTTCAAGGACTTTCTAAAAAGGGACCCTGTGGCGATTCTCATATTGGGTGCGACGGAGGCGCACGGCATCCATCTCCCACTTGATTGTGACACGGTGCAACCAGAGTACATCGCAGACCGCATAGATGAGAGATTGGACAACATCCTAATCGCACCGCCATTGAACTATGCCCTGCACTCCACCACAAAGAACCTTCCTGGGACGATAAGCCTGACCTTCGATACGTTGAGGGCGGTCGTCCACGACATGCTGGCGTCCCTTCATTCGCAAGGGGTGGACAAGTTCGTGGTGATGACCGGACACAGCGGTGGCGGGCACATGACCGCGATATCCGAAGGTTGCAAGGAATTCGTCTCAAAGACGGACGCCCAGGTGATGTTCTTCGCAGACTGTGACATCGGGGAGGGATGTCCGGAGATGAGGGATGTCATGCACGACGGCCATGGAGGATTGGCGGAGACCTCCAGGATGATGGCGATAAGGCCAGGCAGCGTCAAAGGGGAGCGTCCAATCGGAAGGTATCTCAGCAAAGGGAGCCTGGTCTTGAAGGATGCCAGCATAACATTCCCAGAGGGAATGGTAGGAGACACGACCAAGGCCTCAGTGGAGCTGGGCGATGCAATAAATAAGTTTATTACTGAGAATGCAATCGCCATGATTCAAAATGGTTTTAAATGAGGATTTAAAGAAGATGGTGGCTGAGCGTGCCGTTAGCGATTTCGTCAAGGACGGCATGACCGTTGGCCTGGGCACAGGCTCCACGGCCAATTACGCCATTGCTGCCGTCGGAAGGCTCATTGCAGAGGGTTTCAACCTAAAATGCGTGGCCACATCCTTGAAAACCGAGAGAGTGGCCAAGGAGCATGGCATAGCCATAACCTCGTTGGATGACGTGGATTACGTGGACGTCACCATCGATGGCGCGGACGAGGTGGACAACGACCTCCAACTGATAAAGGGGCTTGGAGGGGCGCTTCTAAGGGAGAAGGTCGTCGCCGCGGCAAGCGTTGAGAAGGTGACAATAGTCGATGAGTCCAAGTTCGTCGATGTGCTAGGGGTCAAGACGCCATTGCCGGTGGAGGTGATCCCCTTTGGCCACAAGAAGACCGCATATGCGCTAGGGAGGCAGGGATGCGTTCCCACATTGAGGATAATCAATGGAAGGGTATGCGTGACCGATGCAGGGAACTACACCTACGACTGCAAGTTCGAATCCATTGAGAGGCCGTTTTTCCTGGAGATGGCATTGAACAACATTCCAGGCGTGGTGAACAATGGTTTGTTCCTGAACACCGCCACAGATGTTTTGATAGCCCATTCGGACGGCAGCATAAACAGGAAGATCAAGGCTTGAAACTACCATTTCAAGGGTGAGGTTTTAATACATCCTCCTTATTAGCACGAATCCATTAAGATCAAGGTGATTGAAAATGAAAATGCCCAGAACGATAAAAACATATTGTCCATTCTGCGCCACTCACAGCCTTCATAGCGTTGAGAGGGTCAAGAAGAAGAAGGCAAGCGAGCTCAAATGGGGTCAGAGGAGATTCAGAAAGGTGACCGCAGGTTACGGAGGATTCCCAAGGCCAAAGCCAGAGGGCAGGGAGAAGCCAACCAAGAGGGTCAACATCAGATACAGATGCGAGACCTGCAAGAAGGCGCACCTCACCTCATGCATAAGAGCAAAGAAATTCGAGCTTACGGAGTGATTCTAATGAACGATTTCATAAAGATCAAGTGCCCAGACTGCCCCAACGAGCAGATCGTCTTCAAAAAGGCAGCGACCAAGGTCGTGTGCAACGTCTGCGGATCCACATTGGTGGTTCCAAAGGGCGGCGTAGGCGAGATCCATGGGGAAGTCCTTGAGGTAATAGGCTGATGTCAAGGGACAGGGGCTTTCCTGAATTCGGCGAGCTTGTGGTGTGCTCCGTATTCAACGTCAAGAACTTTGGCGCGATGGTGACTTTGGACGAGTATGAGGACCGTGAGGGATTCATACACATCAGGGATGTCGCCACAGGATGGATAAAGTACATCAAGGACTACGTCAGGGAAGGCCAGAAGGTCGTATGCAAGGTCATCGGGACCGACCCATCCAAAGGGCATATAGACCTTTCCTTAAAGTCTGTCAACGAGCATCAGAAGAGAGAGAAGATCCAGCAGTGGAAGAACGAGAAGAAGGCCGAGAAGCTTGTCGAGATCATCTCGGAAAGAATGGGCATTAGCATAGATGAGGCCTATGACGAGTTCGGAAACCAGATGCTGGAGGAGTTTGAAACGCTTTACAACGCCTTTGAATCCGCAGTGGCGGACCCAGATGCATTCCTGGAGGACTTCGAAGGGGTGTGGGTGGAGGCGTTCCTAGAGGTTGCAAAGGAGAACGTCACACCTCCGTTCGTGCAGATAGATGGTGTTCTGGAGATGGCCTCTGGCGCCCCGAACGGCGTGGACCTGATCAAGAAGGCATTGAATGCAGGCCTAAAGGCCGCAGAGGACGAGAAGGTGGAGATCACCTGCATCGGCTCGCCGAGATATAGGATCGTGGTCATCGCCGAGGAGTACAAGATCGCCGAGGAGGTCTTGAAGACCGTGTCCACCGCAGCAATCGCAAGCATGAGCTCCGCAGGTGGGACGGCAGCTCTGAAAAGAGAGAGCAGATGAGATCCAAGATCAAGGTCTGCAAGGCTTGCAAGAGATACACATTGAAACCGCTTTGTCCATTTTGCAATGGGGAGACGACATCCACAAAGCCGATGAGGTTCTCCCCAGAGGATAGATACGGGGACCATCGCCGAAAGGCATTGTTGGAGGAGTATGGGGATGATGGAAAATATCGTCGTTTACAAGAAGAAACCGGTTCTGAAGAACCCAATATTCATTGAATGCCTTCCCGGCATCGGTGATGTTGGCAAGATCGCTGGCGACTTCATCGCTGACGGGTTGGGCGCAGAGAAGTTCGCAGACATATACTCCATGCATTTCCCACCGATCGTGATCCCTGACGAGGATTCCATTGTCACCATGGCCTCCAATGAGCTTTGGTACCACTCCAAGGATGGGTTGGACATAATATTCCTTCGTGGGGTCTACCAAGGCAGCACCGCCGAAGGGCAGTTCGACCTTGCAAGGGACATAATGAACATCCTTCTGGAGTACAAGGTATCGAAGATCATAACCCTTGGAGGATATGGGATCGGGGAGATCCTGGAGAGTCCCAAGGTCATAGGTGTCGTATCCGATAAGAAGATAAAATCACAGTTCAAGAAGCATGGCGTGGTGTTCAGGCCCGGAGAGCCGGACAGGGGAATATACGGCGCAAGCGGATTGCTCTTAGGGCTTGGAAAGGTATACGGCATACCATCGATATGCCTCATCGGAGAGACCTCTGGATACATAATAGATTATAAGAGTGCTAGGGAGATAGTCAAGGTGCTCTTGAAGGACCTGGGCATCGTCTTGCCCATGGAGGACATAGATGACAAGTCCGACAAGGTGGACGAGTTCACATCAAAGGTGAAGGAGATGGAGAACTCTGGCCAGAAAGAGGAGATAAACTACATAGGATGATGGCACAATTGCCACATAACCAGTAGATTTATATACGGTATCCTTTATCCCAGTTCTGTCCCCACCTAGCTCAGCCTGGCTAGAGCGGCTGACTGTAGAAGTGTTCTCGAAGGAATTCGATACAGCCGCTGAAATCAGCAGGTCCCCTGTTCAAATCAGGGGGTGGGGACCAATTTAATCATTTACTCTCCAGTTTTGTCATATATCGACCTTTTTATTTTCATCCAGGACAATCATTTTTGGAAAACGTTATTATATGATTCACAACTGATTTATGTCTGCGGTCGTCATCATCTGTCGATCGCAAAGGAGGACAGCTAAATGAAAAAGATAAGCATATCCGAGGACAACCGCGGTGTGTCTAAGCTCTTGGTCATTGGTATAATCGTAATAGTCGTCATTGCTGCACTGGCTGGCATTGGATACTACTATCTAAATGAGAAGAGTGCCACAATTAACTATACCATTGAGGGGGCTGCCTATGAGGATTCAGATGTCATCGTTTACCTTGATGGCAAAGAGATATCAAAAAGTGAAGTAAAGGCCCAAAGCACATTTAGGGAGAATTGGAAATACACATATATTTTCACAGACGGAGACTCAAAGGAGATAACTATGGTCGCTAAGATCATGGATAAGGAGAAAAACGTTATAAAGACGGTGGAGAAGACCCTCGAGATATCCGCTAAGAAAACATATGATGTTGAACTGAAATTCCCAATTATGAAGCTTTCAACTATAGTCAATGTGGATTCTCCAATCGACTTTACCATTAGCATTAAAATTGATGGGGAAGAGCATGCCAGGAAACAGTTCGAGGGATCATCCAATACGTTGCAATACACCTATCCGATGATATGGCTCCCCAACGACGATCTCTCAAGAACATTCACTGTTTTTGTCGTCGTCTTCTACTCGGATGACTATACATGGTCTGAGACTCTGAACGTAACAGTTGATGTAAATTCCGAAAAGGATGTGACATTTGACTTTGATTATGCGGATCTTTAAACATTTCAATGCCGAGGCCATGCGTGGCCTTTGGCTATTTTTATAACATTTTTTGATCAATGGCATTTATTCTCCAACAATCCATTTAGACGTTAATTTCCTGTGCTTAATGTTAAATATGCTTTACATAGGAAGATTCAAACTTGAGCTATTACTACTAGCAATATTTGTAATTATAATAAATTACTTAAATAATTAGACTAAGTCCATAGGAACATGTCCCTCCAGTATGCGCAATAAGGCCCCTTGGTCGCCTCGACATGATGGATGGCATGTGGCCGTGGTCAGTGAACCATGACCTGGAGATGGCCCTCTTGACGCCATTCCAGATGAATTCGATGGGATTGAGGTGCGAGGAGTACGATAGAAGGAACACCAGCCTGATACCGAGTGAGTTGGCGTACGATGATATCGTCGCGGATTTGTGTGTCTTGATGTTGTCCTGCACGACCATGGCGGAAGCGTCCCTATTGGCCGCCCTCACGGCACCTAGGAAGTCGCAGACGTCCGCAACCTTCGACTCGTCGGGGAACATGATGGATGACGTGTCGTTGACGGCGTAGAAGCCCATCAAGTTGGCCTTAATCTTCGCAGGGTTCCTGACCGAGCGCGGCCCATGAGGCGACGATCAGTCCATGGGCCCTATTATCGAGTGCGTCAGGCCATCTAGACCACATTGGAGCCTTTTTTAAAACGCCTTCGGTGTCATCGGGTCTTGTGGTCCGCGGAGTACGGCTTCGCATGGCGCAGCTCCATTTCAGAGAGAGTCACGTGCAACTGCTTCATCGAGTAAAGGATGCCATATTCCACATCTATGTGCCGCCTCACGTCGCTGGTTTCCATAGGGGTCGCCGTGAGGGCGGCCATCAACGTCTCCTCCTGGCCCGTTGTTATCCAGCGGTGGCCAGGGTTTGGCATGGGCAGTAATCCACATTCATGTTTTTATTCAATATGCTATGTCGCAGTGAACCAGATGGGATCGGGATTCAATATAAAATTGATACCGTATGTGTTCAAAATGTCGCCGATCTTCTATTTATAAACGTTTTTCTCATCGAAGAACTAAGCCATTTATGGAAAACATTATTATACGGTCTATAACTGTTTTATCTTTGCGATTGCTATTATATATCGGTCGCTAGGAGGTATTTAAATGAAAAAGATAAGCATATCCGAGGACAACCGCGGTGTGTCTAAGCTCTTAGTCATTGGCATAATCATAATAGTCGTTATTGCCGCACTGGCTGGCATTGGGTACTACTATCTCAGTGAGAAGAGTGCCACAATCAACTTTGCTGTTGATGGAGCCGCCTATGAGGATTCCGATGTTGTTGTTTATATGGGTGAGAAAGAGATATATAGGCACTCAGTTGAGGCACAGCATGCATTTGAAATAGATGGAAGCTACAAGTACATCTTCACAGAGGGAGATTCAAAGGAAATAACTATGACTGCAAAGATCCTAGATAAGGATAAACATGTCATTCAAACCGTGGAGAAGACCCTCACAATATCCGTCAAGAACACATATGATGTTGAATTGGCATTTCCAACCTTGACGCTTAAAACCATAGTCAAAATCAACTCTACTGTGGATTCCAAGGTCACTGTCACCATCGATGGCGAGGATCACGATTCTAAGGATGTCGCTGGATCCCCTGCTCAAGCACAGTTCACAGACACAATGATGTGGCAAACAAGTGGTGAACTTTCAAAGGTGTCTACGGTTAAGGTCTTTGTCGAGTTCTCTGATGGCAAGACATTGTCAGAACAGAGAAGTGTAACGATTGACGTTAATGTTCCAAAAGAGACAACATTTGAGTTTAACTACGCGGATGCTTAAACGTCTTTCAATGCCGAGGCCACATATGGCCTTCGGCTATTTTTTATAATATATTTTTTGATTAACGGCATTGGTTTTTTCGTGGCTTGTTTATGTTTTAGTTTCTTATGCTTAATGTTAAATATGCTTTACATGGAAAAATTCAAACTTAAGCTTTTGATGTTAGCAATATTCACAATAATGTGGTATGCAATATGGGAACTCGTGGCAGACAGGGTCGAGGAGTGGTCCCTTTTAGCTAATTTCATGGGATATCCAATGTACCTAATGGTCATAGCCTTTGTCTGTTCATCGTATTTTTCGCACAAGAAAGGCAATATAGACGATGAAATGTCGGTTCACGTGAGAGGATGGGCTGCAGAAAAGGCAGCGTATATAGTATGTTTCACCATGTTGTTCTCGGGATTGGGATTGATAAGGTCAGATGGACAGCTAGGCGCATGGGCAAGTGAAGTGGGATGGACCATTTTGACTATGGTCCTTTTATTAGTTGTTGTTTGGGTCATTCTTATAGTATATCGGATGCGTACTTTAAATAAAAGTGACATCTAATCTAAGTTTTCAATATTAGATCAAGTATTTGATCTATTCGTTTCGAATAGTGTTTTTTATTCTTCATGCATTATCAATAATGATTTTTTTGATATCATCTGCATTCACAACAAGATAGGTATAAATATACTAAGTATATTACTACCTAGTATAGATTTACCTAGTATGAATCTACGTAGTGATACCATGATTGCACCATCCACCAACAGCAAGTTCGGGAGAATGCGCCCTCCTCAGATATTGATCCTTGTGATTGTCAGGAATGAGAAGAAGTATGGATACGAGATCCTAAAGGAGTTGCGTGAGATCTTCGAAGGGGTGTGGGAACCGAAGACAGGTGCAGTGTATCCGTTGATAAAGAAGCTTCAAGACAATGGCCTTTTGGTATCTGAGATGAGGGGCGACAAGGAATACTATGGGTTGTCGGAGGAAGGCAGGGAGCTTTTGGTGGAGATGCTTCCTAAAATCGGTTCAATGGTGTTCATGGCAACAAAGTTCATGACGGTCGCAACGAAGGCATTGGATGACTTTGGCTTGGAGATGTCAAAGCTCAACGACACATATGACCCTGCCGACGAGGATAAGTTGACAAATCTGATCAATATGCGCGACCACATGGAATCTGAGTTGGCAAGGATAAAGGATAAGATAAGGAGAATGGAGGAAGTTAATTGAAGAACATAATCGAGGTCAGGGACCTTGTAAAGGAATATTGCAAGGAGGTCCTTGCGGTGGATGGCATAAGCTTTGACATCAAGGAAGGGGAGGTGTTCGGATTCCTTGGACCCAACGGGGCAGGGAAATCCACCACCATTTCGATGATCACCACATTGCTGCAACCCACGTCAGGAACGATCACGTTGAATGGGTATGATGTGGTCAAGGATGCGACCAAGGTCAGAAGCACCATAGGGCTGGTGCCTCAGGACCTCACTGCGGACGATGAGCTTTCCGGAAGGGAGAACATGCACCTTCAAGCGGACCTATACAATGTTCCGAAGGGTATCGCAAAGGAAAGGATAGACGAGCTTCTGAGGATAGTGAAGCTTGAGGATGCGGCGGACAGAAGGGTTGACACATACTCCGGAGGAATGAGGAAGAGGTTGGAGCTTGCAGAGGGGCTCATCCATCGCCCCAGCATATTGTTCCTGGATGAGCCTACCCTTGGTCTGGACATACAGACAAGGGCGATAATATGGGATTACATCAAGATGATAAAGGAGGAGAACAACATGACTGTTTTCCTAACAACCCACTATCTCGAGGAGGCCGACTCCCTTTGTGACAGGATCGCAATAATCGATGAGGGTCGCATAAAGGTCATCGGCACCCCATTGGAGCTTAAGACATCGTTAGGTGGAGATGCAATCGATGTGATGATAGAGGATGACGACGACCATTCCAGGCTTTTTGGCACCTTGGAGGGAGTTAGCAATGTGGCCAGGAAGGACATGGAGTATCGCATACGGACCAAGGATGGAGATAGGACAATGGCGGATGTCCTGGCGATGTCAGCAAGTGAGGGATGGAAGGTGAAGTCGATATCGCTCCACAGGCCAAGCATGAATCAGGTCTTCCTAGAATACACTGGAAAATCCCTAAGGGATGTTGACAATGGGTCTAACAAGGCGGAAGTCAGAAAGTCCATAATTCAGAATCAGAAGAGGAGGTGAGGTCATGGATGGCGTATTCTTCAAACAGACATATGCATTGACCAAGAGGGAGATGAAGCATTGGTACAGGAGTAAGATCCAACTGTTCATGGCGCTGATTCAGCCATTCATATGGCTGGGATTGTTCGGGACGATAATGGGCAGCATGATGGATGTTGCAATCCCAGGGTACTTCAATGCCCTCGCAATGGGCATGATAATAATAACCGCATTGACAACATCCATGAATTCAGGCATGTCATTGATCTGGGACAGGAGGTTTGGATTCCTGGACAAGATCCGTGCTGCGCCGATAGCACGTGGGGCGATACCGCTGTCACGGGTCCTTACGGCAACAATGAAATCGATCATCCAGTGCATGATAGTCTTCATGATGGCACTTGCGTTCGGCCTTCAGATATCGCCTGATGCATTCAATATCTGGTCCATTCCTGTGCTGTTCATAACTATAATCGGGATATCTCTGACGTTCTCATCGATATTCGTCGCCATCGGGCTCATACTCAAGAGCCATGAGGCCTTCATGGGGATCAACATGCTGTTGATGATGCCGATGATGTTCGTCTCTGGTGCGATGTTCCCAACCGGGTTCATCGGCAACGACGTCCTCCGGGCTGTTGCAAACGCCAACCCATTGACATATGCATCGGATGCGTTGCGCAGCATGTTCATCGACACTGGTGCAAACAACATGCTGTTGTCCTTGCCAGATGTCGCATGGTACTTGGATGTTGCAATACTATTCGTGGTCGCTGTGGTTGCAACGATTCTCGGAATGTACTTCGCAAGGCATGCTTTGAAGTCCCAATAAACCGCTTTCAATCATTTTTATAAAAAGGATAAGGTATTTTGTAAATCGTTTAGAGGATTCCCATGTTCGTCAGCTTCTCTGGAAGGTATGTGTCCGTGACGTAGTCCAATCCATATTTGGCCAAGGCCTGCTGCTCAGACTTCTTCTTCAAGGACAGCATAGCCTGTATCTCGTTCACCCAGAACTCGTCTGCGAACCTGGGGTCGGTCAGCTCCGCGTTCAATGCCGCAACGTCCTTGTCGGATAGCTTGTCGGTCGGCAGGTCGTAGTTCAGTATGTCCGATGCCGTTATCCCGATGAATTGAGCCGTTGGCGTCGCAAGGTATTCGGAGATGTGCGCGGTCTTGATGGCACCGTATGCCACAGATGCGAATATCCTGAATGACCATGGGTCGCCATCGGTGAACACGGTCACGGGAAGGTTGTGCTCCTCGTTGAGCCTCTTGAGCAGCCTTCTGGTGCTCCTCGCGGGCTGTCCGCTCAGATGAACCAGCACTGCGCCGTACCTCTCAGGGAACCCGTTCTCGATCAACCTTGCGAACATACCTCCTGTCTCTATGGCCATTATGAACTTCGCATTGGTCTTGTCTATGGTGAACGTCTCCCTCTCCACGTTGTAAGGTATCCCAAGCCCCGTCTCAGAGACGTCATCCATGCAGTTGAACCTCTTCATGCCCTTCTTGGTCATCGTGCTTACGTCTATGTCCCCATAGACATGGGCGCCGCTCTCCTCAGGCCTGAGCTTGAAGTCCTCCCTCATGCATTTCGCTATGATCTCCAGGTCCTCTGCGAGCAGGTTGCTCTCGTCCTGCGTGCTGAACTTCGCATTCTTCCATCCCTCGGATATGTAGTACATCTCCCTTAGGGTGGAGGACCTGTCGTTCTCTATCATCTCATTGATGAACTCTGCGGTGTATGCGGTTCTCAGCATCATTTGCGCGCCCTGTACGGTCTTCGCCATCCTGGACGTCATCAGGCTCCCATACTTCCACACGTTGTGGTCCACATCGAACTCTATGTTGTTCTTTGATCGTTGTGGGAGGTGCATCCCTGGGATCTCACCTTCATTCAATTGGTCGTAGATCCTTCCTACGACCGCGGTCAGGTTGTCCATAGCCGCCTTCTGCCTCTCATTCCTCGCCAAGGTCTTCCACCTCCTCAACCTCATCCTCGCAATCGATCAGGGTCTCGTCGACTATCTCCGTGACCTCCAATCCCTTTATCCCCCAATCGCCTGGAAGCATGTCTGCGCCCATCACCTGAACGGGGTTCACCCCTGACATGTATATGTCGTTCGCATCGAACGTGTCCGCAAGGTCCCCTGACAATTCGAAGGATATCTTGGTGGACTTCGATGGCGCAAGCCCCTTGATCTCCCAATTGACCTTGCCACTGTCGTTTATGTCCAAGTAGTACTCTCCGGAGAACAGGTCCAGGTTTGCCGATTCCTTGGGAATCTGTGCATGTAGCCTGAACGTCTTCTCCGTTGCAGTGTAGTTATAGATCTCGTATGTCACTGCACGTGACCTCTTCCCCTTCACGACCTTCGGCTCCACCCAGACCACGTTCATGATCTTGGTTATCGTCCTGCTCAGGTCTGGAACGGGCCTCTTGAGCATGTCCGCCGTCTTTTTGGCAAGGTCTGGCAGCAATTCCTGCACCAGTTCGAACTTCGCACGCGTCTTCGTCCTCCTCTCCATCTTGTTGAGGTGGCTCTTCAGGTTCCTGGCGCAAAGCCTTAGGCCGTTCTCGACCTCCGCCTGAAGCTCAGGGAACGAGGCTATGGCCTCCTTTCCCTCGGATGTGAACGGGACCTTGGTGGATGCGACGTGCACCAGGAATATGGCAGGTCCGAATGGGATTCCCTT
>JGI996J12353_1000142_pt1 | contig 20533 bp, 12 predicted proteins | sample IntmicLarv5ML5BL_FD_12353 | JGI IMG/M metagenome (IMG submission 12353) | reverse complement strand
ACTTGAAGGACAAAATATGCCTTTGACGGTTACAAATCAAAGTAAAACGCCTTTTATTTATGCAAGCGATTCCAATAATAAACGCAATGTTATTCAATTTGAAGGAGGATATACTGAACGAGAGATTCCTATTGGAATCGTTTACGGACAAGCGGATTTGTTGGAATTATCGGTTATTAATGCCAACGAATTAAGGGTCGATGAGTTAATTCTTGTGGATAAATATTTGGGAACAAGAACTGATTTATTAATCAATCCAAACTATTCACTTCAAATGATTGAAGGAATGGAAGATCGCTTTGTTTTGGAAATTGGCACTAATCCAACTTATATAGATCGTTCGGTAAAAGAAAACGCAATAAACATTTCTCAAAGTAATGAAATGCTGACTGTTTATTCTTCAAAATTGATCCATTCGATAGATTTGTTTGATTTGCAAGGTCAAAAGATTCAACAAGTAAATAATGTCAATAATATCATTCAGCAGATTAAAATAGATTTTCCGGCAGGTGTTTATTTGATGAAAACAGTTTTGATGAATGGTGAATCACAAACCGATAAAATTATTATTCAATGACCAATGGAACGCAGATAAAGCGGATTGGGCGGATTTTCGCGGATGATTCGGCACGGATTACAAATCCGCGCCAGCGAAAACCGTTATCGTCGCTTCGCGCCACTTGTCACTCGTCACTTGTTTACTTGTCACTTTAAAAATTATCGTGAGATAATTCCCAACAGAAACCCTCTACGAATTAATTTATATCGAGAGCTTTGCATATTCGTAGATTTTCTGTTTTAAGGGTGCCAATCGGCGCCCTTATCTTTTTTTCTGCTATCCGGTTTAAATTCATCTTCAATTCGCACAAGGAATAACAATAAATCAGTACCTTTGTTTCAAGTTGATTAAAACAAGACAATGGCAAAAAAGAAATTCAAAGAAATGAAACCACAAAAACGGTTGAAAAAGAGTGAAATGGTTCAACGCGTGGTAAATCTTTTCAATACTTACTCGAAAGACATAATGAATTACAAACAAGTCTGTTCCGAAATTGGAGTAACCACTTCAGCCGGAAAACTGTTAGTAATTGATATTCTGGAAACACTTTTTTTAGAAGATTTTTTGACAGAAGTTGACCGTGGAAAATATCGCTTAAATGGTTTAGGAAGCATTGCCGAAGGAAAATTCGAAAGACGTTCCAATGGAAAAAATTCTTTTATTCCTGAAAATGGAGATAATCCGCTGTTTGTTGCCGAAAGAAACGCGATGCACGCAATGAATGGAGACAAAGTTCGAGTGCAAATATTAGCCAAAAGAAAAGGACGAGAAGCGGAAGCTTCAGTCATTGAAATTCTTCAACGAGCTGAAAACACATTTATCGGAATATTGGAAGTCACAAAAAACTATGCTTTTTTAATTGTTGACAGTAAAATTTTAGCGAATGATATTTTTATTCCAAAAGAAAATCTAAAAGGCGGAAAATCAGGGCAAAAAGCGATTGTCAAAATCAAAGAATGGCCGGAAAGAGCGAAAAATCCAACAGGAGAAGTCATTGATATTTTGGGAGATGCCGGAAATCAGCACACCGAAATGCACGCAATTTTAGCGGAATATGGATTGCCTTATAAATATCCTGAATCCGTTGAAAAAGCAGCAAGAAAGATTCCAACTCAAATCTCGGATGAGGAAATAAAAGCGCGGGAAGATTTCAGAGACACACTTACTTTTACAATTGATCCCAAAGATGCAAAAGACTTTGATGATGCTTTATCTATCAAAAAGTTGAAAAATAATTTATGGGAAGTCGGCGTACACATTGCCGATGTAACTCATTATGTGAAAGCGGGAAATATCATTGATAAAGAAGCAGCACAAAGAGCAACTTCGGTTTATTTGGTCGACAGAACCATTCCCATGCTTCCCGAAGTATTAAGCAACGAATTATGTTCTCTGCGTCCGAATGAAGACAAATTATGTTTTTCTATCATTTTCGAAATGAATGACGCTGCAGAAATAAAAAATTACCGAATTAAACGGACAATTATAAATTCCAATCGGCGATTCACGTACGAAGAAGCGCAAGAAATCATTGAAAATAAAGTTGGCGAATTCAAAGATGAAATTTTGGTTTTGGACCAATTAGCCAAGAATTTACGAAAGAAACGCTTCGAAAATGGAGCAATCAACTTCGACCGTGTGGAAGTGAAATTTGAAATAGACGAAAATGGTAAACCATTGAGTGTTAAATTCAAAGAAGCCAAAGATTCGAATAAATTAGTGGAAGAATTCATGCTTTTGGCAAACAAAATGGTTGCCGAATCAATTGGGAAAAAACCGAAAGGACAAAAACCCAAAACTTTCGTTTATCGGATTCACGATTTACCGAATCCCGAAAAAATGGAAACTTTCGCAGAATTTATTCGCCGTTTCGGATACAAATTAAAAGACAAAGGTGCTAAGAATGAAATTTCGAAAAGCATCAATCATCTGTTGGATGAAGTGCAAGGAAAAAAAGAACAAAATTTGATTGAAACGGTTGCTATTCGAGCAATGGCGAAAGCCGTTTATAGCACATTAAACATCGGGCATTATGGATTAGCATTCGATCACTACACCCATTTCACCTCTCCTATTCGCCGTTATCCGGACATGATGGTTCATCGGTTATTAGAGAGATATTTAAGTGGAGGTCGTTCTGTGCCGGAGCAAAAAACAGAAGATGAATGCAAACATTGTTCCGACATGGAAAACACTGCAGCTCAAGCAGAAAGAGCGTCAATCAAATACAAACAAGTTGAATTTATGGCAGATAAAATCGGAATGGTTTTCGACGGCGTAATTTCAGGAGTTACCGAATGGGGATTGTATGTTGAATTGAACGAAAACATGTGCGAAGGAATGATTCCGATGCGTGATTTGGATAATGATTTCTACGAATTTGACGAAAAAACCTATAGTTTGATTGGTAAAAGAAATAAACATCGCTATAGTTTGGGCGACCCGGCTAAAATCAAAGTGATGCGGGCTAATTTAGAAAGAAAACAATTGGATTTTACCCTCGTCGAATAAATAAATAAAAATCGTATAAATAACGTTACATTATTTATGCGATTTTTATCTTATTCATTTTCAAAAGATTCACGAAGGAATCATTTCGAGAATTTCAGTAGGGCTTACATTTTTAGCCACAATCACTCCATTTGAATCAATCAACCAATTATTAAACCCAGCTTTAAGGCGATAATTCTCAAAAATCTGAGACCGCTTGCCTGTAGGCTCATTAAATTGCGTTGTTTCATCTAAACGATCAGCTTTAATAACTCCCTGAAAAACAGCTTGATTTTCATCGAAAGAAATAGAAATGAATTGTAAATTCGTCACTTTCGATTGAGAGATTACATTGTGCATTTGGCAATTTTTGACTCTGGATTGAGGGTCATAAGCAGCCCAAAACTGCACTAAAACATAATCATTTTCACTTAAACTAATATCTTGCAGATTAATTTCCGGAGCAAGATTTCCCGGTTGAATACCTTGGGTAAGTTTGATTTCCTTTGTTCCTGCGCCTAAAAAAAGAAAGGCTGTTGCAAGAATGAGGGAAATCCGAATCAAACACCTCATAACTCAATTTTAGGGTAAATACTATAGCTGCATCTCTGCAACTCCTCCGATTTTCGGAGATTAACAGTTATACTCTTCGCTAAGAATATTTTAAAACTATTAATTAACGGTACAAAGGTAAGTATTGTTGATGATAAAAACAAATAAAAATATGTTTTACAACATAAAAACTCCTTTTTCGTATGATTAAAACCATACGAAAAGATGTATTGTCCCTTCTGGACTCAGAGCAAACGCATTTAATATTTTACGACGCCTCGCTGGCGCGGATTTGTAATCCGTGCCAAATATCAAAAAAGAGCACGGATTGCAAATCCGCGCTAGCGAAGTATTAGAGTTAAATGCGTTTGCCCTGCTTCTGGACTTCGTTGGCACGAATTTGCAATATTTATTCTTTAGATAAAAAAAAACAGATTGCATTTGATTGTAATCTGTTTTTTCATCTATTAATTTAACCGAATTAGTTCTTCATTCCGGTAAAATCAGTTCTTCATAAAATACACCAAACGAGCCCAAACTTGGAATAAAATGGGCAATCTCCATTTTCAAAACATTATTTTCAATAACACCAACACCTTCAACAAAAACATCTTCTGAATATGAGTCATTATACCAAGCCGGCTGAGGATTTACTTCAACAGTTCCATCATCATTTAAGATAACATCAATAGGATAACCAATTTCATGTAAATCAGGAAGTCTGTAGATAGACGTTTGATCTGCCAATAAGACTTCTTGCTCCCACTCTTGTTCCCAAAATTTGGAAATAAAAGTTCCTGTTCCCAAATTAGAAAATGTTAATGCTCGCTTAATTTTTACTACCGTTGTTTTTTTATCTGATCCTAAAGGATATTCTTGAGCATCTTCCGACAAAGTAAATGTCAATGTATAGTCAAAATTATACTCTAACTTTTTCGGATCAAAAGTAATTTCGATTGGAGCCGGCTCTCCACCAGAGAAAACAAGTTGTGTTGAAGAAACGCTAAACAAACCTTCTGCTTCCGGAGCATATTCCACAGAAACATTCACTTGTGTACCTGAAACTTTTTTATTTAAATGATAGGCGTATATCACAACTTTTGTTTCATCCTTAACTCCAAATGATTGTACTTCTGAAGTAAAAGACACATAATCAACTCCTTTTCCCAAATCATAAATCGTACCTGTTGGCCCATCATCACAAGATGTACATAAAAATACAGATGTAATTATGAGTGATAATATATATAATAATTTATGTTTCATATTCTATTGTGTTTATGTTAATTTATGGATTCTGATCTTTATTCGGATCCATTTGAGTATTTCCATCAAACTCTTTTTGAGGAATCATCATAATCCACTCCCAAGATTCAGGATCTTCAATATCTAGAATAGCAGTATGATTCGTTCCCGAATAACTTCTGATAAATCCCGTTTTTAAGCGCATAATATCCAAAATGCGAAAACCTTCTCCCCAAAGTTCAATGCGACGTTGCAAGATGATTTCATCCATCAAAGTATTAACATTCGTTGATTCTGTTGATTTTAATGTCAAATCTTTAGAATCGGCACGAGAACTAAGAATCGTATCATAATCAGGAAATTTGTACGAGATTAAATCTAATAATGTTTGACGAGCTCCAGAGAAGTCATTTTGCTGACATTTTGCTTCAGCCAAAATCAAATACATTTCCGCGGCACGCATATAAAGGATATCTCCATCCAATGAAGTAGAATTATCTCTAAATTTTTGCTGACAATAATCAACCTCGTTTGGAAGAGGTAATATTTCATTTCCAGCCTCATCTAATTCAATTGCGAACAAGCCGTTAAACCAAGATTTACGAACATCATTCGCATTAATCATTTGATATAACCAGCTACTCACACATTTTTGAGCAGTGGTTGCATGATAGCCGGCAGATGCATCCATGTGACCAAAGAACGAAAACCATGTAGTCGCTTGATCAGCAACAACTTCCACGCCCCACATCCATTCTGCATTATCTTTACTGGATAAGCCACTTAGCAATTCTGTGGCTGACATTAATTGCATTCCCGGCTTTTTCAAAGCATTTGCAGCAGCAGTTTCCGCAGCTTCCCAATCCCGTTGAACTAAAGCAACTCTTGCTTTAATGCCATTCGCGACATAATAATCGATATGAGAAATATGTCTTTGTGCAGTTGCATCGCCCAACAATTTAATTGCCTCTTCCAAATCCTTATTGATTCGCAAGTAAGTAGCCTCCAATGTACCTCTTGGAGCGCCTTCTGTTTGATTCGTTGTTGGTTCTGTGTAAACAGGAACTCCCGGATCGTCTTCGTGACCAATATAAGTTCTCTGATAAAACTGAGCCAAATAAAAATAACAGTAAGCTCTCAAGGCATAGGCTTGACCAATAAGACTATTTCTATCTTTTTCTGCTCCGATAGCATCCACAGCATTAGCAATAATATAATTGCAATTAGCAATCCAAGTATAATACATATTCCACCAAACGTATGGTCTATCTTCTGTATTATTAAATTCAGTTCTTACCCGATACATATAGTCATACCAAAACCATCCACTCCCTGAAGCATATTGAACCATATCTTCACCCATTACCTCTACAGCTAAATTAACTGAAGATTGTCCAAAATTCTCCGTTTCATAACGAGACCATCCATCTCTTCTATACATGGATCGATAAATCCCATTTAATGCCACAAATCCATTATCAACAGTAGCAAATACTACTTCTTTTCCTTGATCTACCGAGGACGATGTATCTAGTTTATCATCACAAGAGACAAATCCGGCAATCAAGAAAGATAATAATATATATTTTATCGTTTTCATATCTGTTTTTCTTTTATTTTTCAAATATTTTCCAATTAAAACTTAATATCAATTCCTAGAGAAATATTCCTAACAGGTACATAAGAGTATGATTGACCTCCATATACACTGTTTTGGGGATCTAATCCTTTCAAGTGTGTGAATGTAGATAAATTATCACCAACAGCAAAAACTCTAATTTGCGACATTCCTATTTTATTTAATAGTTTACGAGACAAAGTATATCCTACTGTAACATTCTTTATTGCAAAGTAAGAAGCATCAACTAAATATCTATCAGAAGGGGCATCTACATTACCTAACATTAACCGAGGAACGTCTGTTATATCTCCGACATTTTGCCATCTGCGTTCCATATCTTTATGCCAATTTGAACCGGCATCGCGCATGCCCATCAAATTACTATAAACAGAATCATATTCTTTTCCTCCTAAAGAAAATGTGGTAAGAAATGAAACATCAAAACTTCCTATTCGGAAATCATTTGTTATTGATCCGTAAAAGTCAGGAACACGAGAACCTTGTATAAAACGACTTGCAGTTCCTTTTGCATACGAATCTGTAATTTGCATTTCTCCCTTATCATCTGCATACCAATAAAGCTGCATACCTGTCAACGGATCAACGCCTGCTGATTTCGGTAAGTACCATGAATTTATTGGCTGACCTACTGTTATAATTCTCGCACCATCGATTAACTCTTGACCGTCATAATTCAACTTTGTAACTTCATTTTTGAAATGGGTACCAACAAAAGTTAAATTCCATTCAAAAGCATTTTGTCTAAAAATGTTTCCTCCAATGGTTAAATCAAAACCTTTGTTTACCATATCGCCGACATTAGCACTAAAGCCGTCAAATCCGGTTGAATTTGCCATTGTTTTTTCGAGCAACATATCTTGCGTTTTTCGATTAAAGTACTCAACTGTAGCCCACAAACGATTATCTAAGAAACGACCTTCAAAACCGACATTGAAATTGTTATTTTTTTCCCACTTTAAATCTTTGTTTTCCAAACTTTTCAATATCGCTCCGGAAAGAGACGCATTTGGATAAGTCAAATCATATAAACTTTGCCACGCATAATAAGTTTCATAATAAACACCACCATCCAAATATTGAAGGTAGTCATTTCCTTGCTGTCCATACGAAACTTTTAAGGTAAGATTATTTACTCCGGAAACAGATTCCATGAAATCTTCTTCACTAATTCTCCAAGCTGCACCTAATGACCAAAATTGCCCCCATCTGTTATCTTTATGAAAACGAGAAGAAGCATCGGATCTGAAACTTCCTGAAAGATAATATTTATTATTGAAGTCATAATTGATACGACTCAAATAAGATTCAACAAAGTAGCGATCAGAATATGAATCTGCTGCATCTAATGTTGCTCCTGTATTTAATTCATGTAATCCAGAAAATGGGAAAGTTCTTCTTGCAGCTCCTAAATAAGCTTTTTCGCGAGAAAATGATTCGTGACCAGCCAATATATCTAAGTTATGCAATCCAAAATTCTTTTGATAAAATAACAATTGGTTAAATGTGTAACTTAATAAACGCGTATTTTCTTTATGTAGAAAACCACTATAGTTTTTTGCATTTCCCATTGTTGGATTCCAATAAAGCATTTCATTTAGGCTGCGATAATCAGTGCTAAAATTAACTTGAAATTTGAAATCTTTGAAAAAACCTAAATCTTCGTTTTTCTTATCTCCAATCTCTGCAAAAACCCGTGTACTAAAATTGTCAGCATTCCTACCCTGTTTATCATCATATAAAGTTGCAATTGTATTGAAATCGCCCGTATAAGGACGAGTTTCTCCATAATCAAATTGTTTTTTTCCTGCTTCTAAAATATAATCTCCATTTTGATCTCTTAAGTAAATCGGATAAATGGGTGACATAGTTAAAGCTGTATACCACACATTACTAGCAGAACTGTCTCTTCCATAAATTGTATTTTGTTTTGTTTGAGAAAAAGAAGTGTTCATTCCTCCGTTTAACCAATTCGTAAACTTCGAATCCAAATTCAAACGACCGGAAAAACGTTCAAAGCTGGAATTTTTCAACAAACCGGCTTCATCTAAATATCCCAAAGAAATTAAATATTTATGTTGTTCTGAACCTCCACTCAAGGATAACAAATATTCTTGACGCAAAGGATTTTCCGCTTCAGCTTCCTTTAGCCAATTATCTCTGTATTTTAATTGAGCAGCCGGATTAATTTTACCTGTCGCCGGATCAATTAAACTTGTGGAAACAATATTATACGGATTATACATTTCTCCTCCTAAAACTCCCATATAATTAGCCAAAGCTGCTGCATTTGCCTCATTCACAGGCATATTTGCTCTATAAACATACTGATTTCGCAATGCTTCAAAAGCTAATTCCATGTATTGAGCCGAATTAACGGTTTGGTAATCGGCGATAGCACGAGATGTAATACCCCAACTGGCTTTTAAATTAATATTTGTTTTTCCTGCAGCACCTTTTTTAGTTGTAACCATAATAACGCCATTGGCTCCGCGTGCTCCATATAAAGCCGAAGCGGAAGCATCTTTCAAGACTGAAATTGATTCAATATCATTTGGATTTAATGCATTAATATCTCCATCATACGGAGCGCCGTCAACTACGTACAAAGGAGTTGAAGAAGCATTTATGGAGCCAATTCCACGAATTCGAATAGACGCTTCTGCCCCGGGCTGCCCCCCTCCTGAAGTCGATTGAACTCCGGGAACAATTCCTTCAATTGCTTTGGAAAGGTTAGCAACTGAACGTCTTTCTATTGCTTCATTTTTTATCACTTCTGCCGAACCGGTGAAAGAACTTTTTTTGGTTGTTCCATAAGCAACGACAATCAACTCGTCCAATTCGTTACTGGATGAGTATAAAGTCACGAATACAGAAGGAGCGACTGCCACTTCTTGCTCCAGCATTCCTAAATACCTTACAATTAATTTCTGTGCTGAACTTGGAACATCTAATCTGAAACGACCTTCAATATCTGTACTTACACCAATTAAAGCATTTCCTTTAACAACGACAGAAGCTCCAATAACAGGTTCGCCAATCTCATCTACCACGATTCCTGAAATTTGGTTGTTCTGTGCGATTGCGAATCCCATGCTTATAAAAAAGCATGTTAATAATAAAGTCAATCTTTTCATAAATTTCACTTTAAATTAAAACCACTATTATATTCACTAGTTATTTATTTTTTCCTCTTTATAAGAGAACAAAGATATGTTATTTTTCATTAAAGCAACGCCTATTTTATTTAAACAAAGGCGGCTTCTTTGTCAAATCTATTAATTTTCCTTAAAAAGAAAACCACTTTATGATAAATAAAAGATAGCGCAAAACACAGCTTTGTTACTGCATTTTGCGCTATTTTTCAGCCTTAAATTTTCTTTTTTAGCTTTTTCTTATTATCAGAGCAAATCCGGACGCAAACGTTTGGTTCTTTCAATTGATTGCTGTAATTCCCAATCTCTGATTTTTGCTTCGTGTCCGGAAAGCAAAATCTCCGGCACAGACCAATCTTTATAGTTAGACGGGCGAGTGTAAATAGGTGGAGCTAATAAATTATCCTGAAAGGAATCCGAAAGAGCCGACTGTTCATCTCCAATAGCACCCGGAATCAGACGAACAATCGCATCTGCCATGACAACGGCTGCCAATTCGCCCCCCGTAAGGACATAATCTCCAATTGATATTTCGCGGGTAATTAAGTGTTCCCGAATGCGATAATCGATTCCTTTGTAATGTCCACAAAGAATGATGAGATTTTGAGATAGAGATAACTGATTCGCGATTGGCTGATTAAATGTTTCTCCATCCGGAGAAGTGTAAATTACTTCATCATAATCTCGCTCTTCCTTCAAAAGAGAAATCGCCCGGTCAACCGGTTCGCATTGCAAAACCATACCTGCCTGACCACCAAAGGGATAATCATCCACTCGTCGGTGTTTATCTAAAGAATAATCTCTCAGATTATGAACGTTAATTTCAACCAAGCCTTTGTCTTGTGCTCTTTTCAATATCGAGTGATTGAAAGGACTTTCAAGTATTTCCGGAAGTACTGTTATTATATCTATTCTCATAATATGGAGAACAAAGATACTACAATTTCAATAATTAATCGCCGGCTTTATGTCGATAATGCTATCCACTACATATTTGCTGTTTCCGCGCCAAGGCAAAACGCCCAAATATTCTTTGTAATATAAATCTACTTCTTGACCTCCAGCTCTCATTAATCTTTCTGCAATATCTTTATTTGCAACGGAAAACACAAATTCATTCGATTGAATTCCTCCGGTCGTTCCTCCGGGTTTTAAACCGGCTTGAATGAGTTTTCCTTCATGTGTTTTAAAAACATAACCTTTGTATACGACATAATTCAACTGTCCGGTTTTCACTCCTTCTCCCCAAACAAAATAAAAGCGAACATAAACAAATGCAGCTAAAATTAAAATAACAATTCCGGCCGCAATAAACAGCCAACTCTTTCTCTTTCCTCTCTTTAGTCCTTTTTGTTGTGATTCCATAAATCTTTTTTATTTCCTTAAATTAAATTAAATCCTATATCTTTTATATATTTGCAAAAATAATCAAATTAAATATGTTGAAGTATCTAAAAATCTTTATTTTTCTCTTATTTATCCATTTTTCTGCATTTTCACAAATACAAGAACCGATAAAATGGGAATCTTCAATAAACGAATCCGGTGAAATTGTTTTCACTACTGCGATTAAATCAGGCTGGCACCTTTACACAATAGACCAGCCAAGTGGAGGACCAACTCCAACGTCTTTTATTTTTGAAGAATTAAAAGGTGTTGAATTAATCAACAGCGTAACTACCTCGACTCCAACGACAACCGAATTTGATGATTTATTCGGAATGAATATCAGTTGGTATAAAGGCAATCCCACATTCGTGCAAAAATTAAAAATTATCAATGTTGAACAATTCAGTATAGAAGGTTACATTGATTACATGACTTGCAATGATGAAGCTTGCATTCCCGGTAAAAAAGATTTTTCTTTCTCGAAAAAAGACCTTCCAAATTCCGTTATATCCGCTGCAACAGCATCTGCTCCCACTCCTGCTCCAAAAGAAGAAAATACGGAAAAACCCAATATTCAAACAACAAATGTAGAGACTTCTACGGTCGATTCTATTCCTGCTGAAATCGAGGAAGTTACAATAGAAAAAACTGAATCTGAATTTGATTTATGGAAACCGGTAATTGCTGAATTGCAAAACTATGGAACAAGCAATCAAGAAAGTGACAAATCTTTATTAGCTATTTTTCTTCTTTGTTTTGTCGGTGGTTTTATTGCGCTAATGACTCCTTGTGTTTGGCCAATTATTCCTATGACTGTCAGCTTTTTCTTGAAACGAGCCAAAACAAATCGGAAAAAAGCTGTTTCAGATGCGGTTATCTATGGATTAGCAATTATTGTTATTTATTTAGTTTTAGGATTATTAATTACACTTATTTTTGGAGCAAGCGCTTTAAATGATTTATCGACAAGCGCTTTATTCAACTTAATATTCTTCGCTTTATTAATTTTATTTGCAGTTTCCTTTTTCGGAGCGTTTGAACTTGCACTGCCTGCTTCTTGGACCAATAAAATGGATAGAAAAGCCGAATCGGCAGCGGGTTTATTAAGTATCTTTTTTATGGCATTTACGCTTGTTTTGGTTTCCTTTTCTTGCACGGGACCAATCATCGGAGGATTGTTGGTACAAGCTGTCAGCATGGGAAGTATCATCGGGCCTGCTGTCGGAATGTTCGGATTTGGACTTGCTTTAGCAATTCCTTTTGCCTTTTTCGCGATATTTCCTTCTTCGCTTCATCATTTGCCGAAATCGGGTGGCTGGCTTAATTCCGTAAAAGTCGTTTTAGGATTTTTGGAATTAGCATTGGCGTTAAAATTTTTATCCGTAGCCGATTTAGCCTACGGCTGGGGCATTTTGGATAGAGAAGTCTTTCTTGTTCTTTGGATTATAATCTTCGTTTTGCTCGGATTTTATTTATTAGGAAAAATCAAATTCAAACACGATAGCGATGTAAAATATACCTCAGTAACTCGTTTATTTTTATCTATCATTTCTTTCGCTTTCGCGATTTACATGATTCCCGGTTTATGGGGAGCTCCATTAAAAGCAATCAGCGCATTTTCGCCTCCACTTTACACGCAAGATTTCAACTTGTATGAAGGAGAAGTTCATCCTAAATTTTTGGATTATGATGAAGGAATGGAATATGCAAAAAAACATAACAAACCCGTTCTTGTTGATTTTACCGGCTATGGCTGCGTGAATTGCCGGGAAATGGAAGCCGCAGTTTGGTCAGACCCAAGAGTAAAGCAAATTATCGATAACGATTATGTTTTGATTTCCCTTTATGTCGATGATAAAACGAGATTAAGTGAAACGATTGAAATTGAAGAGTATGGAAAAACAAGCAAATTAAGAACGGTTGGCGATAAATGGAGTTATTTGCAGCGACATAAATTCGGAGCAAATGCTCAACCTTATTATGTATTACTCGACAATAATGGCATGCCTATTGCGCCATGGCATGCGTATAATAAAGATATCAATGAATACACCCATTTTCTAAAAAATGGATTAGAACAATATAAAAACATAAAAAATGACAAATAAAAAAATTTTCGTTTCCGGCTGTTATGACTTGTTACACAGTGGACATGTTGCTTTTTTCAAAGAAGCTTCTCTGTTTGGAGATTTATATGTTGGTATCGGTTCGGATGCCACGATAAAAGATTTGAAAGGAAGAGAAACCATTAATAGTGAGCAGGAAAGACTCTACATGGTTAAATCTATTCGCTATGTGAAAGATGCTTGGGTCAATAAAGGTTCTGGTATAATGGACTTTGAAGAGGATTTAATTAGCTTTGTTCCTGACATTTTTGTTGTAAATGAAGACGGACATTCTCCAAACAAAGCTGCTATTTGCAAAAGATTGGGAATTGAGTACAAAATTCTGAAACGAATTCCGGACAGCGGTTTACCGGCAAGGTCAACCACTTCAATTCGCACAAATGTAAATTCGCGTTTGCCTTATCGTTTGGATTTAGCGGGAACATGGATTGACCAACCTTATGTATCCAAGTTTCATCCGGGTTGGGCACTTACCATTTCATTAGAACCAATCATTGATTTTTATGAAAGATGTGGAATGTCGACTTCGACTCGAAATGCGGCGGCGAGATTATGGCCTTATGAATTGCCTTCCATGCATCCCGAAAAATTAGCGGAATTACTTTTTCATTACGAAAATGAGCCCGGACGAACAGAGATTTCCGGAGCACAAGACGCGATTGGAATTTGTATGCCCGGATTAAATCGGCATTATTATAATAAAACGTATTGGCCTGAAAAAATTGAATCAATAGTAGATGAAGACACTTTATCTTGGCTGGAAAATCACATTTACCTCGTGCTTTTATGGCCGCGTCCTGCGAATACGAATCTATTAGATGAGACTTACATCAATGAAGAAAATGTCATTGCATTAACTCAGGCAGCAGATATTTGTTGGGAAGGGATTCAGAAAAAAGATTTACAACAATTTGCGGAAGGAGCAAAAAAATCCTTTGAAGCTCAAACAAAAATGTTCCCCAAAATGGTTCCGGCAGAAGTGAAAGAAGCTATCGAAGCGTATAAAGATAAAGCTTTAGCATGGAAATTGGCTGGTGCCGGAGGTGCCGGATATCTCGCACTTATCAGCGAAAAGCCAATCGAAAATGCAATCCAAATAAAAATAAGAAGAAGCAATGGATTCTAAAGCGATGCACACAAAGGATGCGAAAATGCAAGCTTTTGGACGTTTGCTTGACATATTGGATGAATTAAGGGAAAAATGCCCTTGGGATAAAAAGCAAACCAACGAAAGTCTTCGTACGAACACGATAGAAGAAACGTACGAACTTTGTGAGGCGATTATTAAGAATGAAATCCCTGAAATAAAAAAAGAACTGGGAGATGTTCTTTTGCATATCATTTTTTATGCTAAAATTGCTGAGGAGAAAGAACAATTCGACATTGCGGATGTTTGCAATTCGCTGTGTGACAAGTTAATTTTCCGTCATCCACACGTTTTTGGAAATGAAGAAGCAGAAAATGCGAAACAGGTGGAAGAAAATTGGGAGCAAATCAAATTAAAAGAAAAAGGCGGAAATAAAACCGTTTTGGAAGGCGTTCCGGCTTCCTTGCCAAGCATCGCAAAAGCTCACCGAATTCAGGATAAAGCGCGAAATGCCGGTTTTGACTGGGAGAAAAAAGAGGATGTTTGGGAGAAGGTACAGGAGGAGTTTCTCGAATTGAAAGATGAGATTGCATCGCTAAACAAAGAGCAAATGGAAAATGAATTTGGCGATTTATTCTTCAGTTTGATTAATGCGGCTCGTTTGTATAAAATTAATCCGGATAACGCTCTTGAACGTACGAACCAAAAATTCATTTATCGCTTCAGTTACATGGAGCAAAAAGCCAAAGAACAAGGGAAAACACTAAACGAAATGACGCTTGACGAAATGGAAAAACTTTGGCAAAAAGCGAAGGGTAATTATGAGTTATAAATTATGAATTATGAATTGGCGCAAAGCGTGGTGAAATTATAAAGAGAAAGCGACTCGAATGAGTCGCTTTCGGTTTGAAATCCTACGCAATACAAAGCTCTCGATCAATGTTCGTAGAATTTCGTGGAATTATCTCACGATAATTTTTTCGCATGCAAAAACATCATAAACGACCTCATTTGCTAGGGGTTAAAACCCCTAGCTATTGAGGCAATGTTTCTACGAAACATAGCATCTGATGTGCGTCCGATTGTTTCGTTAGAAACAATGCATTTATAACCAGGGGTTTCAACCCCTGGGAAAGCATGTATCATCGAATAACGATTTTATCGGTTTGCAATTCGCCATTCATCAAAATCGTTTTTATCAGATAAATGCCTGTCGATAGATTTGTATTCATTTGATAAATATTGTTGTTGATATTGTTTATTTCTTGAATCTTTTGCCCTTTCATGTCAAACAACTCGATTTTCTCTATCTTTTCCTTTGACGAAATCGTTATACTTTCATTCGTTTGATAAATATTGATTGAAATCTCATTTGTTTGAATGTGGTCGATGTAAGTCGGATTATACGCCCCAACTTCCAAAACAAAACGCTCTGTATAATTATTCATATCCGCATGAAGAAAAGTATAAATTGGATTCCTAAATAAATCTTGTCGAATTCCCGTTTGTTTATCCAACAAATACAAAGATTCTATTTGCAGATTTTCCAAATTTGAAAAACTCAAATCCACACGATGACCCGCCGGCAAACTAAGACCTAACGGAATTTCTTTCTTTGTCGAATTATCCACAAACTGAATCGCATTCTTTTGATTGTCTTCATCTGTGAAATAAATCTGCGGAGTTAACTTGGCTTCCGAATTGAATAATTTATAGATATTCGTTTCATTACTTTCATTCAAAACCAATTGAATGGAATTACTCTTTTCTTTATTTGTCGCAGTAATATAAAGATGATTTTCTTCTCCAAACATTGATGATTTTAGTAGATGTTCTGTTCCAGTTGGTCTTGTGATCGAAACATCTTCAAACGGAAATTCCAAATCAATATACGTTCCAACTGTTCCTTTTGTTTGCAAGAAAAAGCCTTGAAGAGGTGCAATCAATCCCGTACTATATTCTTCCCATGATTCATCCTCGAATAAACGATAAACGGATTCCATTTTGGAAGAACCATTTGCTGCATAGAAAGCACCAAAATTCAAAGTTGACATAAATGGATTACCAATCATGATTTCTTTTCCAGCAGGAACGGAAATTTTAAAAGTCGCTTTTCCGCCAACATTCACCAATTGTTTGTCAAAAATAAACCGATAAGATTCATCTCCTCGCGCAATACTACCAACAGAATGTCCAGATAATGGAACATTCGGGATATGCTGCCAATAATAACTGAAATAACTAGTTCCGGCTTCGTATTTATGGATTCGGTGAGGTCCTTTATCATAAGCATCTTCGTTTGAACCTTGAAAATAAGGAATCGTTAAAACGCCATTCAAAGCATTCAAGCCATTTTGATAACCTTGAGAAGCATCGGCTCCGATTTCGCCAATATTTCCGGCAGCCCATAAAGCAATCGCATAATTTAAAGATTCATCTAATTCCAAATCATTTGTATTGACTGGCAATTCCCAACTGCCTGTCCAAGCGCCCGATGTATTGGATGCCACAAATCCTTGCTGCCAAGTATGCGGTTTTCCACCAAAAGAAAAATCTCCGGTTACCATTTTTTTCAAGGGAGCAGCCAAAGTGTACCAACGATTTCGCTCCAAATGGGAAGGATTATTAATGTTTTCGTAACCATCGTTAATCTCTAAATTATTGCTGGAATCATAATAACCGAAGTTATATTGAACAAAAGCTTTAGAATAATGTAACGAATCTGTTCGAGCCACTTCGCCACCAAATTCAAAATGAATGTTATTGCAAGCGGCATCCCAATAAATACGTCTGTTTGTATTATTTACATCCAAAACCGGATAAAAATCCAATCCATCCGGAATCAAAACATTGGTACAAGAACGAGGAATTTTATTTTCAGGATAATTCAAAAGTGGGTCTGCCGGATCAAACCAATTCAATTTATTATGCCAATCCGAATCATTTCCTAAACCTGTCCAAATTAAAGTATCCGGAGTTAAATAAACCTTGACTTCTACACGATTTGTAGTTCTTATGACTCCGTCTTCGTAAACGTCAACATACAAGGATTGTACGGCTGTTCCATTTTTTACAAATGAAGCCGGATTATTTAGTTTTCCTTTGTTCATTTCCAAATAGAAAGAAGGAACTGTACTTGTTGGATGTGTCCACCAAGCATAATCTAAAGGAGAGTTCAAGGGATAAAAATAAACAGTACTATCACCTTCACATAACACTTGATCAGGTGCACCCCACAAATTTCGATTGTAATAATTATTCCAATAACGACATTCTTCTACACTTGCAGGAAAAACATTGTCTGATTCATTCAAACGAAGCTGAATGTTAGTGGCTGCAAAATTTGCTGCTGCGCCTACAATGGTAAAGGTCAATTGCTCTGTTTCTCCAACGCCGATACTTCCATCGGGAATCGTTATTGAAAGAGGAGAAACAGTCAATTTGACTAATTCTGTTCCTGTAAATCCGTAAGCACTAACAGTTAAAGGACTAGGAAAAGGTGCATCGCCTTCATTGGTAACCCAAATATTTACTATATAATTATTGCCGGAACCGACAAATGTTGCCCCATCTGTTCCAAATGTTTCATCAAAAGTTAAATCGGCACCTAAAGACAACATTTTTCCTTCGTCATTCATCAAGGTAGCTTGCTGCAGAAAGTTATTAAATGGCTGATGTCGATTTCCATCTTTATCAACAAAAAAAGTTGCCGGGTTGATAGGATTTTTTGGAATAGACAAATCATCATTAACATAAACCGGATTATAAGCATATTGATTCCAAACCGGACGAGCGGGAGCCCAAGGATATTTTTCCGGCTCGGCAGATTTATAAACCCATAAAGGACCGAGATGTGGTGAAGTTCCTTCCATGGATGGATATCCTCCAACAATTAGAATTTCAGCTTGCCCATCTGCATCTACATCTGCAACAATGGGATATTCCAAACCCGTTCCTGATAAATTAGGAAAAATGGCTTTATTTACGGGTGGATTGGCTGAACCATCTATAATTCGTAAGTGAGTTTCATCTCGATATACCAATTCGGTCTTACCATCCTGATCAAAATCAAATAATGTAATTCCAGTCAGTCCTGAACCATCATTTGTAGACAATCTCCAAAATTCTTCTAAAAGCAAATTTGGATTTGCAGCATTATATTTATAAGCCATAACGTAATTCTCAGGTCTTGTCCCACTCCCTATATCACGCGATTTAACAATTACTAATTCTATATAACCATCTCCGTCTATGTCTCCAGCAAAAGGATAACCGGAAGCTCCTGCATCTGAAACATATTTGGATGCCTTGATTGTATTTGTTCTCGGATCTGCAACATATAGAATTGTATAAAATCCAGCTGTATAATAAACCGAAACAACTAACTCTAAGTTACCATCATTATCGACATCTACACATAAGGCACTTCCGCCTGCTGGAGCAACAAAATTAGCTCCAGAATAGTCAAGATCCGCGTTTGTAATTGTTGGAGGGGTAATAGTCAACCTTGGAACAAGACTAGTTAAGTCAGGGGCTACATCATAAATTCTATTTCCTGTAATATAATTTAATTTACCTTCTCCAAACAAATCTGCGGCAATACACAAATCTGTTGTTGCTGTTGTTGAGCAAAGAAGGTTTCCTGTTGAAGAGTCAAAGAGTTTTCCTCCAATCAAAATTTCAGGAATACCATCTTTATTGAAATCCGCAAAGGAGAATCCTGCGAATCGATTGTCGCTTGAATGATAAACCTCATCACTTTCCCAAACGAAGTTGCCATTATAATTATAAGCCCGCAGTTTTCGGTCACCTTCTGCAACAATAATTAATGTAGTATCCTCAAGGACTCCACTACTATTTTCCACCATTGTCTTTACAGCACCAATTTTTGTATTTGCATCCCACGAATAAGGCTTTACTGTCAAAAAAGTTAAGTAAGGAGTGCTGATGTCGTTTCCTTTATAAATTGAAATCGAAGAAGATGGCCTATAAATGCCATCAGTAGTAGTACTCCCTGGATTTGTAGATACAATTATTTCAACAATGCCATCTCCATCAAGGTCTCCTACTATAGGAACTTGATAAGGACTATGCATCATGCCTGAGGGCTTCCCGTCAATAGTCCATACCATTTCAACTGGCAGAACAGCACAAGCATCATTCATAACATTTTCTGGCTTGTCTGTTACATTGATTAGCACTAATACCAAATTAGGAGAAGCAGTTCCATCACAAATAATCTGGTAGCGAAGACTGTCTTGTCCAACGAAAGTAGATGCCGGTATATAAGCAATCGTTTTGTCGGGATTAATATTAGCCATACCTCCGTTATTTGTTATTGTTGAAAGAACAGGTGTATTTGTCGTTGGATGTATCAATTGAATTTCAATCGACGCTCTTGTGCAAGCCCCTAACTCATCATTGTGAAGAACATCCAAACTAATTGTGCCCGAACCTGGAAGGACAAAGGCGTTATCAGGAACTGCTTTCAAAGACAACTGTGCATAAGTATTTCCACTGCACAAAGTCAGAAAAAACAATATACACAAACTGTTTTTTAGTTTTTTCATTTGCAGTTTTTGTTTTTTAACAAATAAAATAGACAGATAAAACATCACAATAATTGCCAAAAATAAAATTCCATTCCCTAATGGAATGCCGGCAATCGTTGGTGCGTTTGGCATAGTCGTTCCCGGCGGCAACAATAAGGCATTGTCATTTAACAGATTGTTTTGCGAAAAAACATTAATCAATAAATCGCCGGAAAAGGAATAATAATCCATCGCAGAAAATAATTCCTGCGAAAAAACATTTTTTCCTGCACTTTCTTCATGAAAATAATTTTCTGAAGGAATATTCGGAGAAAAAGGTTCGAGCCACTGGGCTGAAGCTGAGGAAAAGAACATAATAAATAGTAAAAAAAATTTAATTGAGAGCTGCATATTTATAAAATTAAGAAGTAAGAATTAAAAATTAAGAATTGAAGTGCATCTGTAGAGACGCAATGCTTGCGTCTCGTTTCCTTGTGTCTCGTCTTCTTGCGTTTCGGTTCCGGACATCTTGTTTCCGGACATCTCGGGATCTTGAATTTCTTTTTCGAATGATTTTAAATCGAGACGCAAATGAGGATGTAAATCGAGACGCAAGCATTGCGTCTCTACAGAAAAAAACTGTAGAAAATAAACACCAAAAGCCACCTTAAAATAAGATAGCTTCTCTTTGAATATTAAATGTAAATGATTATATTTCGCGCATATACGCGCGCGCGTTTTTAAATGGTTTAAAAGGTGA
>JGI996J12353_1000141_pt1 | contig 20640 bp, 21 predicted proteins | sample IntmicLarv5ML5BL_FD_12353 | JGI IMG/M metagenome (IMG submission 12353) | reverse complement strand
TCCCGCAAAACTTTCCGCGAGCAGACACCCCGCATGACGCCAAACCGTTTGTTAGCGGCTGGTCTTTTCTTATTCATCGTCCAATTGTTTTGTGTCGCCAAACAGCAATTACATTAGTGTCTGCATGATATTCATAAGGATTATTTTCTAATAACCGTTTCTTTATATCATACGCTCTCTCAAAGTCATCAATAAGACCTTTTTCATTTAGGTCTGTTGGTAAAAATGTTTCGTCGGAACCACCGCAATTTGTCAAGGCACTGATACCAAAACTTTTATCTAATAAGTCATAGCCGACAAATTCGTAATCGTCAACATTTAAATTCTTGCATTCTTGGTCTGGTTCTAATACAACCATTAAAAGATTAAATCTGTCTTTCGCTCTCAATCTTTTAAACACAAAATCGAGTGTCATAAAAAAGCCTGTTTGATACTGTTCAACAACGTGAATACAATTCCAATCATCTGCATTATTATAGTCAGGCTCAACTAAATTTTCATTCAGCATTCTATCAAGTGAAACAAGCTCTGTTAAATGTTTCAGTTTAGACCACTCAATATACTTTTTCCATGACATTCCGTCTTCGCCATAAGTTTTGTCATATATGCCTCTTGCTGTATAAAAAAAAGTCATCTGTTATTGTTGTTTTATATGTTTTCTAAACTGAATTTCAACTTCGCCGACCGTTTCTGTCTGTCCGCACGACTTGTCTTTCCGTGTAAAATTCTTCTCAGAAAGTCTGCGAGTGATTGTCCGCCGAGATAAAAGTTGATTTCTCCACTTCTCTTTCAAGTTTTTATTTCAGCTGTTAAACGTGTTTCAAGCGGACAGTCAGCCAAGGACTTTTCTAATACAGTCTTCACTCGAATGGCGCGCGACTTGCCACTAACTTCAAAATTGGGGCAATTTCAGAAAAGTACAATACTATAACCGTTTAATTTTCAACACAGTTGCTATTTACTGAATTCCCCTAACTATTTCCCGATACAGTAAATGTATATCTTTATTGTTCAACATATTATCAGTATAAAAGATTAAATAAGAGGAAACCCCTTTTTTGAAAGTGTAATTCGTTGTATTTTAATCTATTAAGCATTTAAAAACAAAAATGGAGCAAAACACAAATCATTACTAATTGATTTTTAACGACTTACAAATATAACACTTTCTATTTCTTCTACAAAATCCAATTTTATCAACTCCCAAATTTTCCCTTTCAAACAGATAGGATCAATCTCCTCATCCGCAATTTCAAAATTAATAAAATTGCTTATTATGTGCTCTCTATCATGTGTATATTCAAAATATTGTTTATGTATTTCCAGCATCTCGGAAATAGAATATGTTTCCAGTAATTCATGCAAATCCCAGAAATTTTTTTTTCTTCCACCTCTTGAAATGACATCTACTTTCATTGCAATAACATCATTTAGACTTGCAATCCGGATACCATCAATTAAATCAAACGGTTCAATGATTTCTTCATGATAATATAAATCAACCTTAATGTTATCGTCTTTCGAATTTCCAATGTAATATGACCTACCAAAACCAACAATATCAGTTTTATCGGGGCGTGAATAGTATGGATAGTTCGCCTTAAAGAAATCTTCAAAGGTATTAAAGTCAAGACTTCCATAAGGCGCATTCGTGAATAAGTCAATATCTACAGACATGCGGTGCCCTAACCTGAGACTTAGAGAAGTTCCTCCCACAAGACAAAACGGATTAAACAGAGAATTTCTCATTAACTTAACCAACACTTCTTGCAGTTGAGGAGTAACGGTTTCAGAATGTAACTCTTTATTTGTTTTCTGATTGCTCATGGTTTGTTTTCATATTTATTGGTACTGGGTTTGTTTGATACTAAGATATAATTGCTGATGTCAGTAATCTTAATATTATAAAAACGAGCAATTTCTTCTTTTTCGATTTGATTTCCCCTCTCCCAAACTCTTGTGATAACCGCTTTTTTATATTTCTCCCAATCTATTTTATTGAAATCAGAATCCCAAAAAAGAGATTTCCTTATATTGGGAGCATGATTGTACTTTTCTTTTGACTTCTTTTCTTTATAAATAGAAATATTATGAAAGTCCTGTAAAATCAACAAAAAACCCTCATCATATCCAAGTGTCTTTTCGATGTTCAAAGCCGTTTCCAATGTAATATTTCTTCTACCTGAAATAATTGCATTAATGGTTTGATAAGGAGCTCCTACTATTTTTGCCAAAGCCCTTTGAGTTAAACGCTTTTTATTCAAATCCCTTTCAATAATTCTTCCGGGATGAATCCCTTTTAATATGTCAATTCGATTAATCATAGAAAACTTTTTACAAAGATACGAAAAGTAAACAAATTTGCTTATTTTTTTTTGTTTTTAAATTTTTCTAATAGTAAAAATACGAATAGATAATGGTGCTTCTCTAAATTATCTGTTCGAGAAATAACTATTTATCATCACTTTCAACTATATTTAGAGAAGAAACGGACTGATAATATTTTTCTCCTTTTTCCCATGCTTCTGTAATTTCTTTATACATTGGAAAATTATCTGATAATATTTTTGTCCAATTCTCAATAAATTTCGGATTGTTGCTGTTAGGCCTAGGACTAGCTGTATTCATTCTTGCTTGAACAGGTGTTCTTACAGCATCTCCCATAATTACAACATGTTGTTGAGGTAGAATTGGCAATTGTTGCAAAATATCTTCATTGGCAGCAGAAACCAACTGCCTTACATATTTTTGATCTTCTGGATTTTGTAATCTATGGATGATAAATGAATTACATTGGGATAATACTGTTTTTGATAACTCTGATGGTCTTTGACTGGATACTAATAATGAAATTCCATATTTGCGTCCTTCTCTTGCAATACGTTCAAATACTCTTTTAGCTATAGATTCTTTATCTCCTCTATTTTTTTCAGGAATATAGTTTTGAGCTTCCTCCAGTGCAATAACAATAGGCATTTTCCCTCGATCTTCTTCCGGAAAACGTGAAACAAACTCTAATATAAGCCTTCCTACTAATCCTGTAACTGTTTCTAAAACTTCATATGGCAATAGAGACATGTCAATTATTGTGATTTGACTTGATTTTTCCTCTAATAGTTTTTCGACACCTTCTCCGTTCAATTTACTTTTATAATATTCAGAAAATAAGTCATTATCTTCCGTTTTGTATATCTTACAAAAATCACCAAGAATAAATGAAATAAACTTAGCCAATGCATTGTCAAACGATTCCATCCTATTTAAAAGCAAGGGTTGTGAGATTCGTTCATCTCCTAGATATGATTGTAATCTTAATCTAAGTGTTGAGACAAATTCCCTTAACCTATTACCATTATTTTCTTGTTCATTAATAGCTTCATCAAAAAATCTTGTTATTAGTTCTTGGAAATTAAACCAAATTGGTAAATCAATGTTCTTATCAATTGCAACTTGTTTAACATTCTGAAAGCTTGTATACTCTAAATATTTTACTTCCAACTCAATCAATGCACTTTTTTCATCATTTATAGTATTATCTGCACCTAATGCAAGGAGGCTTGTTTGGATATCAAGTAATAATTGATTGTCATTAGGGGTTATAGCATTAGCAAGTCCTAGTATTTCATTATTGGCATTATAAATCCAGTTGCCATAATTTTGAGTGCGTTTTCTTTTTTTTAGATCTTCAGGAGAAGCTTCGAATAAACCCAAAATCCCTCTTTCTGTAAATCTATCTAAAATAGGTTTTTCTGCTACCTCTTTTTGGTTTTTAGCAAGTCCTAAGGCTCTTTTAAAAACAGGCACTTGAGTACCTGGAGTTGGTTCAAATAAATAATCAAAATCAGCAAAATTCATAAACCAAAATGGAACTTTCATTCCATCTCTATTAATGTGAAATGGGTTTACTTCGCATAAATTCTTATATGGACTTTCTTTTGTTCCTTGAAAAGCTTGTTTATATTCTCCATTTGTATCAAATATTATAATATGGGCATTTTGTAGTTTTTTGCCATTATAATCAAAATCAAACATACTTTGAATAATTGAGGAAAATGTACATGATTTCCCTGAACCTGTATTTCCCAGTATAGCTGCATGTTTCCCAAAAAATTTATCAGGATTTATTTTAATTTTATAATCAGAAAATGAAGGAGAAGTGCCAATTGGCAAATAATAATCTTCGTCAAAATTAATTATTGAGTTTTCCTTTTGGTCAAATATATTATCCAAATCATGTTTTGTTACATACCAAACAGGATTATCTAGGATAGGATAATTATATACACCTTGAATATACCTTCCTCCATTCTCAATTGTCCCAATCATTGTTGCGACCAAATACCTGGCAGATTTGGTTAAAAAAATCGCTTCTTTATTTTTTCCGAATTCTGTTTCATCTACGGCTCTTACACTGGTAACCATTGCAACAATTTTATCGGCACCTATTGGTATAATGACATATGAATTAATTCGAGCTACTTCATATATATCTTCATAACCACTTTTATATAAACTTTTTAAATCCTCATCTAATCGAATAAAAATTCTAAAGCTATCTACAGATATGACCTTGCCAATATTGCGTTCTTTCATTATTTTAGCTTGTTAAAAGATTTATTTTAAGCTTTTGAGCTCAACAACTCATTTAATGCATTAGCAACTTTTTCGTGATTGTTTATATTATTGAAATTTGGCATTAAAGTGTCCGAAAAGGTTAGAAAATCTCCAAAAAATTCACCTTCCAAGATAATAATTCGAGGGTCATTTAAGTTTTTTAATTTATTTATTGATTCATTTTTTGTACCAACAAAGTCAACAATAATAAGTGTAAATGTTGGATTTGATAATGCTTGATAAATAATATCATTATAATGTTCGTCATAAAAAGAATATCCAACTGTAATAAGCACCGATTGCGATTGCGTTATAGTTGCCGCAAATTGTCTAAAAAGTTCAGAATATGGCAAATCTAGTGTATATGACTTTTTTACAGCAGAAGGATAAATGATTATTTCTCCTTTTTTATCTAGAGATTCTATCAATTCTAATGGTTTTTCTTCGATCCCATAAAGATTATTTGCATCTCTCAATTCAGAATTAACCCAGGATAGTGAACCATGTAATTTGAAATATCGTACTACTTTTTCAATCCTTTGAACTTTACCTGAAGTTGTAGACCCTGGATAAAAAATGTCGTATTCAAATGTTTCAGGTTTAAAAAATCTCTTATGAAATCCCGCAAATCCATCAATATAGTGAACTCCTAATTTATCAAATGCATATTCAAATGCCAAATCATAATTTGATGTAAAAATATTTGCACGTCTGAGACTTAGAGGCCTTTGCAATAAGGCTTTCAAAAACATTTCGTGAAAATAATATTTGTTTTTAAGAGCATTTTTGAATGCTTGTTTTTTTCTCCGTTTAATTATTTTTTTTAATTCAAAAATAGGAATCTTTCTTTTGTCAATATTGCATACATTAAAGAGCCCTTCTTTTATGGCAACAATTAACTCATTAATTTTATCAGTTCTTTTTTGGGTTTTATCTTGAGAAAGAACAAAATCTTTTGCTATTAGATAATTCAAAACCCTTTCATATTCCAATGCAATTTCTTGGGATTGATTGTCTCTGACAATAGAGCCATCTACAATAAATTCCCAATCTCTGTGATCCTTAAAAACATCTTTATCATTTCTGTTTTCTACTAAATCTGCTTGTAACTCTCCTATGGTTAGATAAAATTCTCCAATTAAACCTTTAGTGTCAATAAACTTTTCTACTTCTAATGGGAAATTTCTAATTGATACAGCGCCTAAATGTATAGAAGTCCCTGATCCGAAAAGGAAGCTAACATTATCTAACTCAAGATAATTTTTGAGTATTAATTTGACTTTGTCAATAATTTTGGCTTGTTCTGAATTTTCAGAAAGCCAAATGCTCAACTTATCTGTATTTCCAAATAAAAGCTTGTTTTTTGCAGGATCAAAATATTCCATGGCTATTTTTATTATATGTTGTTGATATACAAATGTACACACATTTTAATAATTCAATCTATAATCATAAAATTATATTTAGTAAGAATATGTTTTTAATAATTACTTACCAAATTAACAGTATATCGCTTCATGTGTAAATATTTACACTAAAAATAAATTTAATTTTCATTCCTCTTCAAAATTCAATCCCCCTTTCACTTCACCATTTTTCTCAAGAATATACAATCCGAACATATTGAGTCTTCCTAGATGTTCTCTATCACGAGAATAATTACCAATAATCTGTTTCTCACCATATACATTCCAAATAACGACTAGATCATTCTTGTCAAGCCATTCTAAAAACGGTTTCTTTTTTATTAACACACCAGCGATACTTTTGTTATTGACCGAAGGATCTAAACAAATAATCTCTCCACCATCATTAATAAATTCCCCATCATTAGAAGAATATCTTAGATTTAATCCGTCTTTTAAGATCTGAGTGGGATAATAATATTGCATGGCTATTTCCTTAGAGCAATCAATTTCTTCTTCCCAATTAAAGAATTCTGTTGTTCTATGAACAGTCATTATCTTATTTTTTCTTCTGTTTTTAGTTATTTCAACCCAATCTTCTCCACAATAATATGGTTTATTAAAGAATCTGAAAGCAGGTGACCAATAATATTCCCTACTAAAAATTTGATATAAACTCCTCGTTTCAGGAAACTCATCTATATTATTGAAATTTGTTTTAAGTTTATTTACATCATTTTTTTTGATCAAATAGCTTTGAACTTGCATCCATAAATGTTTGTATGATACATTATATTTATCTTCACCAATAGGGATATTTTCATCCCAACTTGGATGTATCTCTAACCAAACCCATGCTTCTCCAGATGGATCTGTAGTCTCAATAATGGTTTCTGGTTTTGGTATGTCATTTCTTGTTTTTAACCATTCCTTTTGGGAAGAAACTCCTAAATCGAGTTCACTATTAAAACGCCATTGAGATGGATATTTTCTATACTTATCCGATTTTTTTTCTTTAATAATTATTGTTGGATCAATATCTCTTACATAAGGATACCACGGGCCATCAAATAATATTGTAGATTTAGGGCTATTCCAATCTGATTCATCAATTAACAGACATTGGTCCGAAACTCTTGCTAATAACTCATAGAAAATAATCCATTGATACTTTTTGCCTATTCTTTCATTATGTCCTCCTTTTCTACCAGTACCTTGTTTCATATCGAATTCTGTGAAAATTTTTGGATCATACCCTATTTCAAAGATGCGTTGTATGGCATAGTTGCTTAAACCATCGTAATCAACCTTCCAACCATCTAAAGCTCTTTGAAAAACATAACGTCCAAAATCACCATACCCTCCAGTACTTCGCCCATACTCAGTTGCCATTGATCGAAGAATTGCTGTGGCGCCCCAGCACTCTCCTTGATAATTACCCGTATCTCCAAGTGGTTCATATTTTTTATCTATGGTTTTGTTTGAAGGAAAGCGAGATGGCAATTTTTCACTTTTATAAGGAGGCCTAATTTTACTTGTGTCTATATTAGAGTTTATTTCCAGAAATAGCGCATATTCTATAATTCCTCTCGCATAATCACGAAGCAGTATGTGTGGATACACTATTTTCTTTTCAAATACCTCATTATAGATATATTCACTCAAAGTTTTAATCTCATCTCTATTCTTTGAACGCAATACAACTCCATATGATATAGCATAAAGTCGTTCCAAAATATAAGGGTCATTGACATTCTTAAAGTTATCTAATAATGAAACAAGCAAGTGTATTCGATCCCTTAAAATACACACTAATGCCTTAGTTGCAGCATCTCTTAAATATCTATTAGTGCTTACTAGAAACCAACTGAGAGTTATACTTGTCAGTAAAATAGAATTATCACTTAGATATGATAATTCTTCTTCACCCCAAGCCCAATCAATTAATCTTTGAACAGAACTAATATGGTATCTTTTTTCTTTGTCATATTTATCTTGAAGCCAGATTGTCCACAAATAATCTCTTTCGGCAAGTGAAAATTGTGTTAAATAAGAATGAGTTTTCTCGGCATTAAAATAAAACTCTTCTTTCATAGAAATTGAAAGTATTACTTCAAAGAAATAGTCAAAAAGATTATCATCTTGTAAAATAACATCATTAATATAGGAGCTGACATTTTCACTGATTGTTTCGACTTTGCGCCAAATTAAAGATTGAATAAAAGCTTTTGCAATTATGTAATAAAGCTTTACATCAGACACTACTTCAAATAGCTCTTTATTAACTCTTTCAGGCAATTGAATTGATAATGCCTCTATTAAATTTTGATTATAATGTAATGATTGGGGCTCTTTTATAATCTCATGCAATTGTCCAGATTTAAAAGATGATTCAGGATCTTCTATATTTAAGAATTTTTCCAGTAGAAGAGCTACCGTTAAATGATCTTGAAAGCGTTGATATGCTAAGTATATAACATCAAAATGTTTTCCTTTTTTATCCCAAAATAAGTTAATATTGAAAACTCCTTCTGAAATTAATCTTTTCAAATAGGGCTCATTGTTACAACATTCGTTCTTAAATATTTCACTTGTAATTTTATTCGCCTCTATATAAGGTACATAATTGCAATTATTATTTATCATGTACAAAACAATACTATCTACAGCTTGTTTTACTAAATTGATATTTTCATCAAAATCTAAATTATTTGGTTTAGAAAGTTTATAATTAACACTACACAAAAAGGTGTCTATTATACTTGTTATACCTTCATATCCCGATGGTACTTCATGCAAGCCTTGTTCTGAAAGCGAAAGACAATATAGTTTTAAAAATAACGGATTTTGAAATTCCGGATTTAGTAATGGAGTAGAAGGTAGAATTATATTGTAATGCTTGAAAAATAATTTAACGGCCTTATATTCATTATTTGCAAAACCCTCATGCTGATACTTTTGAATTAAACTTGAATTTATTTCTTCTTTTGGTGCGATTAATTTAATATAAGAATCTCTTATGCTAATAACAAGTCCTAACCATGGATATTTTCTTATTGAATTAATAAAGGCTTTTAATCTATTTGGCCAAATATATCGCCCTTCTCCTTCATTTAATGCATCAATAAATATTATTATTTTTTCTTGATTAATTGTTGCCTTGGCATTTAACGCTCCTAAAAATATTAATTCGTCGACATTTTGTTTTCGTAGAATATTTCGTAATACTTGTGTCCATGGAAGTTCTTTTGTAGTAAAATGTTCTCCCAATATAAATAAACTCTGTTGACCTTTCTCTTTTCTTTTATTGATGATATCTGCCAATAAATGAGATTTTCCACATCCAGCTTCTCCCCAAATCATCAGAAAAGGATTATTTGATAAGCAACAGATGGTTTCATTATAAAAAGATTGTAACTTCTCTATTATATATCTAAATTCTCTAACTCCACTAAGTTCTTTGTTATAAGGACGATTATAATAATCTGTTTCCTTTTTATTTTCTTGTGTTTCTCTTAATTTTTCCAACTGTTCTTCGATACTAGAACATTTAGTTGAAAGTATCTCTAACAAACTGATTAATTTTCCATATGGTATCTGGTTATTACCTATAAATATGATGCTCTCATAAATTTTTCGAAATTCTTTTAGATTTTCATACAAATCTCTAATTAAAGTTGTAATATTTTTATTATCGACAGTAACACAAGCTTTTCGGTAACATTCTAATAATTTGCTATATTCGGAATGATGTTGCTTTTCGAAATCTTTATCTCGGGATAGTCCATCAAATATTTTTGCTATAGGCAGTTCAAAATTTAATTCTTTAGAATATCTCGCTCCAAGTGCACAAATACTCTCTTGATTTTTATAATCAAACCAATCATCTAAAAATTCCTCTTGATTAAACCAAAAATATTTAAGGCCTTCATGCTCTTTTTTTGATAATTTTTTGACTAACTCAAAATTTCCCCAATATGTGATTTCGATTTCCTTTCCAAGTATGGTTCTTGAATACACTTTCCACTCATTTCTTTTTATCTCCCACTTTTCTAGCATAGACTTCTGATTTTTGACTTTAGCATCAGGCCTATCTAATGGTAAGCAAACATAATATTTGAAAAGCATTGGATGACTATCAATAGCTGTTTTTATAGATTTTTCAATTTGCTCCCATTGTGTAGTCGATAAACTAGAAGTGAAGTATTTTGCTTGCCACATTATCAGTGATCCATCTTCTAATTCCCAATAGCATTCTTTTCCTCCATCGGGTTTACCTATTCTGACAAACTGTTTTTTTGTTTTTTACATCCTCTTGTTCAGCTAATTGACAGATTAATTCTTCAAATCCATCGTTTAGACTATTATTCAATGGTCTTATGTTATTCCAGTTTATTGACATATATTTTGAGATTAATTAGTCGAAAAAACTTAGTTATATCCCAAGCACTTGTTTTAACAAATCCTTTTTCTCTGGATGTTTTTTTAGTATTTCTGTGGCTTCGTAGAATTTTTTCTTGAATTCGTTCATAGCTTTATCGTTGATATTATGCTTCTTTTTAAATTCCAATATTCTTTTTGGAGCCCTTAGTTTTAGTTTATCACACAGTTCAGATGTGATAAAAGCGGGTATAGAAACCTTAAATTTACTATGTAGATACAATTCATCTTTGAAGCCAAACCCTCCATGATAATAAAGGTCATCAAAAAGCTGACACATATCTGGCGAAGTAATGTATATTTCATCTTTATTGCAATGTTGAATAAAAGCTTGTTGCTGCATTATGAAACAACCGACAATATCTAGTTCATCAGAGCAAATTAACCTTTCATGGAGTTTTTCCCTATTAATTAAATATGTAATTAATTCTCCAACAGCATTTTTTTTTCTTGATATTGTTAGCAATATTGACTCCAAATCGTCAATTGATACAGCCCATGGATAAAATGCATCTTCTTCCTTTTCTAATAATAAACCAAGGTCACATTGTATTTGACCAAAACGTTCTTGTGTAACCAAAACAATAAAAGCATTTTCGATTCTATTAGTCTTTATACACTCTATCTCATTTGCGTTTTTATCTGTAATGATTAATTCATCATTATGGTAAATAGCATGTTGAACTTCTTCTGCTTGGTCATATGCTTTTTGAATAGATGTTTTAAATTCTCGTTCTATTCTCATATAAGACCTCTCTACATCTCTGAAGGGCTCTTTGTATAAGTCTGCCTTACATTCTATTATGAATGCGTTTCTTCTATGAAAGATTAGAATATCTTTTTCTTTATCTTGCCCATTTATATAATAATTCGTATATGTCTTTATTGCATCTTGGGGTAGAAACTCAGAAAAAACATCTATGGCCTTTTCTTCTAAATATATGCCTCTTGCTTTATCACTATTTTTGCCAGATTTATTTTTGCATATATTGTACAGAAGATTATATATTGAAACAATTAGCTGGTTATCAAAAAACAAAATATATCGATTAGTTGAAAGCTGTATTATTGGTTTATTTAATAATTCACAGGTATCTGTATAATATAAATAATCCAAATTAGAATTCTGATTAAGTGATAATAAGGATAAGATTTTTTTAACTTTATACTTATCTAATTTTTTATAATCATCGACGGAAAATACTTGCTGACTTACAAGGTCAAAAGATATAAATTTGATATCGCCTTCATTTTCAGAACTGGGAAAACAATATACACCATCAGTATTTTTGTTTACATTTTGACTGATGAAATTAGAATAACATTCCATGAATTTCAAGGATGATATTTGTGTTGTTTCAAAATAAAATGTTAATAAATCATTTATGCTAATACTTATAGATTTATTTATAAAATCATCAAGTGATAAAAATGTCCTTTGAATTCGCTCTATTACTTGTTCAACATATACTAAAGAGGTATTGAGAAAATAATTAAGATAGGTAGTTTGTGTCACTAAATTCTTTCTATAAGTTTCTCCGTAATAATCAATTACACTTGTAAAATCATATTGTTCTTTGTAGTATTTTTCGATATTTTCTAACATCTCCACAATCTCAGAAAAACTATATAACGGCTCTTTGCCTGCTTTCTCATTCGATAAACTCAAATTTATTAGATATGCCATTTGTCTAACTATAGAGGTTAGTCGAATAAATTTACTATCTGTCTTCATCTGACAATTGAAAAAGAATATCCACAATGGGATAGCTTTATCTATATCAAATCGTGATATGTATGTTTTCAGATTATTTGACAGTTGGTCTATGTCTTGTAGATGCATTTGTTTGATTTTCTATTTATCTTTTTGATTGTTAAATTTCATATTTTTAGAAACAATCTTCCTCAATTTTTATGATTTTTTAAAGAGGAAACAACATAATATAGTTTCTATAGTATGATAAAACACAAATTTAGTAAAAATCAGGATATAATTTTAATTAAAAAATAAAGAAGAGTGGTTCTTAGTTAAGAAATTTGTATGGGAAAAGAAGAGAAATTCTGGATATTTTTGAATGTTATTTGTGCGACTTCAATCGCAAGCGATTAATAATTAAGCCATTAAGCCATATTTGATTATATGTAAAAACAAGGTTGTCGGGATGACAACCTCACTTTTATACCCGCCCCATCTTGAAAAAATGGATATCTGATAATACTTTTCTATGTTGAGGTTATATGAAAACAAAGGTATCATTCGAGCACCCTTTTAGGAAGTAATAGACTGTATACCAGATGTAGATATTTATTATTTTTGCCATATCTTATATGTATCTCATCAACTGCAATTTCAATTTCACGGATTTTTAATAAAATCACTATGTGCTGGGAACGCATGCCGTTATTCTTTTGCATAACTTTCAAATTTTCACGATTTATGAAATGCAAAAACAGCTATTTTATTATTTAGTTACCAGATATTTAGCTATGTAATTTTATTAAATTATTTGCATAGATTTTTGAAAAGAAAAATTTTTATGGTCGGAAACACACCAAGGTTGATTACAAACCAATCGAACGATTGTTACAAAGACCTATACCAGAAAGTCGATCACCATTGCCAAAGCGGATGTAACAGGCAAAGGGGTGTTGATAGTGGAGATTTCAAAGTAATGGATTGAGGAGGATAAATAATGTACAAAATATTTGCGCATTGAAAAATAAAGGCTTATCTTTGTGCCAACATGCTTACCCCGCTTCCCGTAGAACAGCGCGCTTAGGGTAAGCTTTTTTTATTATGGCTAAAATACCCTATACAAAAACATTCCTTTCGTATCCCGACCAAATAAATCTGCTTAAATCCAGAGGTTTGAAATTTGCAGATGAAGGGAAAGCTTTACATCTGCTTGAAAACATAAGTTATTACAGACTTAGTGGTTATTGGTATCCTTTATTGGCTGATAAACAAAAACATATCTTCAAGGAGACGGCAGAATTTGAAACAGCATTTAGTCTTTATAAATTTGACAGGGAACTTCGGAAATTAATAATTACAGAACTAGAGAAAATTGAAGTTGCAGTTCGCTCCAAGATGGTTCATATACTATCAACGACCTATGGTCCTTTTTGGATTGAGAATTCCTCTTTGTTTGTCAACCCTACCAAATATAATACTGCAATAAATAGAATAACTGAAGAATTTTCCAGAAGTGACGAAGAATTTATGGCTTCATTCAAAGCTAAATATTCGAATCCTCTTCCTCCTGCTTTTATGACTTTGGAAATCTCTTCTTTTGGAACGCTTTCATTACTTTACAGCAATTTGAAGCCGGGGTTTAAGAAAAGGGAAATTGCCAATTACTTTGGACTTTCTGATACTGCTTTTTCTTCATGGTTACACAGCATTGTGTATATACGAAATGTTTGCGCCCATCATGCGCGTCTGTGGAATCGATTGATGAGTATTCAGCCTTTATTTCCAAAAAGTCCGAGAAATACTTGGCTTCTTAATAATCACACAGATAATAAACGTGCATATTATCTCTTATCAATGATTATCTACTTACTGAATACAGTTAACCCCAGACATACATTCAAACAGAAATTAGAGGATTTGTTTCTGAAATATCCTAACGTAGATAGAAGAGCAATGGGATTTTCCCCCGATTGGAAATCCGAATTATTATGGCAATAAAAATCTATTTTTTATTATAATTACGGCGACACTAACCCTGTCGCCTTTTTCTTTCCCTATTTTTCACCAAACAAATCGGTAAAAAAACATGGAAAAACAACTTCTCGCCCGTGGGCAAGCAACCATACAGACCCTCAATGATGCGTATAACATTTTACATAAGAATAGGGCTATCCCACAAAAAAAGGTTTACCCTAGGCTATCTTTGCAGATAGTCCGTATGAGTAAACCGTCTTAAATATCTTACAATCTCCAACTTACATGTCTTCTTCCTATATATTTAGAAAAAAAGGGCTGTCCTTTTATGGAACACCCATTTTTGATACACCATTTAAAATAATTGATAAATAATTTTTATTTTAGTGAAGACTATTCAAAAAAAATGCTTGTCAAGAATAACAGTCCTCCTAGCTTGAATATAAATAGTGTTACAAACAATATTTTATCAATTAACAATTTAAAATTATTTTTTATGAAATCTATAGAATTCCCCAAAAACGAATTATTTAATAAGTATATATTACCCGAGAAGGATTTTATTTGTCGATTATGTCGGAAATATTCCAAATCAGAATATGAATACCAAGAATATCATAGCGAAGTAATGTTTCGAATTTTCAGCGGCATTGAAACTTACAATCCTGAATTACATATTCGTCCATGGCTTTATACTATCATTCAAAGGATTATTGCTAAATCATGGTCAGAACAAAATAAACTACTCAAAACGGACTTTGTAGATGTCGAAAATTTATCATTTGACCCAATCGAATCGGAAACCAGTTCTAATTTTATGGGAATTGATAATTATCAACAGTTTTATTCCGACGATATATTACAGGCTCTCAATATGATTAATCCAATTTCTCGTAATGCTATTTTACTGCAACAGTCTGGATATAAATTGAAAGAAATTGCAGACAAGCTATATGCTACAAGTCTGATAAAAAATAATAGCACAGCATCTGTTAAATATCATTTGCGGATTGGAAAAATGTGACTGGCAAAGTTGCTTTCCACGGACGGAAAATTTTTGATAGATAATAACAAAGAATCAAAAAACAATTTAAATCAAGAACACATGGCAAAATTAAAGTCAGAATTAGACAAATGGATATCCATGCCGGATAAGGATTATCTTTCATTAATAGAGGACCATATCCTGTTGACGGCTCTGAAAGCTGCCGGTATTGAAGAATTGCCTATTTACAAGGCAGCTCAGAATATCTTAACAAATAACCGGATAGAAATCCATTTAAAACCAATTAAAAGTAAATACAAATAATTGATATAATCATGAGAAAAAGTCGTTTTAAGGAACCCAAGCAGGTTTTGATATTTAATAATGCAAAAGTATTAGTTGCAATAACTCGTTCTCTGCATTCTGCAGCTCAATTAACTTTGGGCAATTTACAGGCTATTTCCTTCTGCTGTACAGGAAAATACATTATGTCAGGAGGGTATTATTTTAGGCATGTTAATCCAAATATACTTATTGAATTGGACGATTTGGATAATTTAAGATTAGAAGAATATGATAAAATGTGTGGAGAAAAAAGGACTTATTATACTATTCATCAACTTGCTAAAAAGCGGAAAAGTATGGTAAAATATCGCAAGGCAAAACATGATGAAATAGGATTGTGATTTTTACTATATATATTTTTGAAGTACGACAAATGAAAATCAAATACCTTTTAGGAGGTGTGCAAACATCATTTGTCGTACTAAAAATCTATGTTCATAGGAGTCTATCCATATCTTCGCGTAACTTTTCAAATCTGGCTTCTTTTTCTAACGGGCTTTCCTGTTCGTATAAATATGCTTCTACAGCCAATGCGGTTATTCCTGCAAAAGGATAAATTTCTTTGGGATGTCTTTTTTCTTTGAATAATTTCGCAATAAAAGTATATTTTGCAGTTTCCCAAGTTAGATGTCTGTTTTCGATACTAACAATATATGAAGCCTTGTGCAAAACCTTGTTTATTTTATAAGCAAGTCCTTTAATTTGGTTTTTCCTTTGAGTCAAGGTATTATGCTTGTGAGTAAACACAGGAAATACATAGCTTTCATTAGATTGTTTTTTATACTTATTGATGATGCTTATAGCTTTTTCATTAAGAAATATGGAATCTAACAATGGATATTTAAATCTTTCACAGTTTAATTTTGCTTTGCTTATATCTTCCCTTTTTAGACACGCAATATCTCCTAATGACAATCCTCCTGTATAAAAGCTAAATAGGAATAAATCAAGACAAAAATTTTCTTTACTGTTTAGTAATGTCCTGTCAAAGTTTTCCAATAATTGCATTTCTTCTTGTGAAATGATTTTGCTTGTTTTTTTGTTCATTTATTTATTGTTTTAAAATTTGATTTTTCGTGGCTGTCGACGAATACCTTGATATATTTGAGTTTCAAGTTGATTTTTTGTTTCTGCAATGCTTTTTTTACGACCGGTTGCAATCCAATCGAGTAACTCATCTTCATAGAAATAAAGCTTTTTCCCTACCTTACAACATGGAATTAATCTTTTTTGAACCAAAACATAAATGGTTGATTTCGCTTTGCCTACAATTCGGCATGCATCATCTATCCCAATGGGAAGTCTCTTGCTCTGAGGAGGTTTTCTTTGTTGAGACATAATTTCTTTTATTTCACCGATTTCTTTTATTAGATAACCTACAGCTTCAGGTAAATTATCAAAGGTAATTTCGTTATTTGCCATATTTTGAATAATGATATATAAAGAAATAGAAGAAATTGGAGCGGAATGTTTTGAAAAGGGTAAAAAAATAATTGAAAAAAATAAGAAACGGCAAAGATATCACATCTTCACCGCTCCATGGGCAATTAATATGTTTACAATTTTGAGAACGAATTCTCTTTATAAGATTAGTTCTTTTAATGAAATTTTGTTTGCAGACTCTCGTTTTTTCTCGTTTACCAATTCAGCATATATCTGAGTTGTAGAGACATTTTTATGTGTCAACATCTTGCTTACGGTAAAGATGTCTGTACCCAAGGCAATTTGAAGGGTCGCAAACGTGTGCCGAAAGCAATGGAAACTAATGCTCTTTTCAATTCCTGCCTCCAGAATCCATTTCTTCAGCGGATGTTGAATCATAGACCTTTGCAAACCTTTAAAAACCTTTCCCGCTTTTCTATCTCCACATAAATTCAAAGCTTCATCACTAATTGGGAGTGTCGTTTCTGTCTCAGTTTTTTCAGTCCGTATTCGAATACAATAGCCACCTTCAGAAGCTGCAAGAATATTTTTCCATTCCAAAGCCAAAATATCACTAATACGCAATCCTGTCAAACACGAAAATAAAGAAGCAGTTTTCAGTACAGGAATTGGACATGGTGTTGAAGCCAATTTAATGAGTTCTTCCTTTGTAAGATACTCCTTTTTCACATCCTCGTATTCTATCTTATCCAAATAATCATTTATATTTTCCCGAATCATTCTATTTCGATAGATGATTTTCAACAATGCCCTGAACGTGGAAAAATATCCGGCAACAGAATTGCGACTCATTTTCACAGATGAACGCTTCAACTGGTGTGCATTCAATAAATATTCTCGAAATTTGACACATAATTCTACTGTTATATCTCCGAAGGAACATTTTCCATTCACAAACTTTTCGAAGTGAGCATAAACAAACATCCATTTTTGATTTTTTGTCTTGGCTACATCCAAAAAATAAGCAAGGAAATCAGACTTCTTTTTATTCTTATCCAAGAATCCAAATTCTTCATTGATTATGGATTGTACCCGAATTGACCGAATTCCTTCTGCCTTTAATAATACTTCGTCGTTATAATTACGTTGAATATAATTTTGAGGCTTTTGATAAATATATATTCCCAAGTATTCTTTATATTTTAGCTTCATTGTTTCAGAATCACGAATGGGAGGATAATACTCGAGATATAAAGACTCTCTTCCTTTTGAAATAGGCTTACGCCTTAATGTTACTTTACTTGCCATTATGCTACAGTGTTATTGATTTGTTGAATAATTCATCCAAATGCACCATTGATATTTTGATGCATTTTCCTTCTTTTATCTTAGGTATATTGTGATACTTCACATAATGATATAAAGCATCACGAGTTAGATTATATTTCGCCATTGCTTCAGGAATTGTATAATATCGAATGATTTTAGCTTCAACCAACCCTTTAGCAATATTGACATGTTCTTTAGAATAATACACACTCCGTCCATCTTTCTTTTTGGGTATTCTTTTTTCGGATACAAATGAATAAACAGCAATAGTTGTCATATTGAATTTTTCTTGTATTTCTTCAACAGTATACCATTCTGTTATACTTGTATCTACAATTTTACCGGCAAAAACTTTGTCCACATGCTTTTTACTATACAAATTTCCTCCACGGTAAAAAATCTTAGGAATCTTCTTTTTGTTTACAATATTATAAATCCATCGTTCTTTCACATTATATTTTTCTTTGATTTCATGTATTGTATAAAATTCATCTATTGATACTTCATCTTGTTTCCTTTTCACTTAATATGGTCCGGCATTATCAAATAAGGCATCTATATCCTGTCTGCGTACGAAAGTTTTTCCTTGTATAACGAGGCATTTAATTATGTTTGCTGCGAGATATCTATACATGGTTGCCCGACTTACACCTAACAAAAGTGCTACTTTTGAAATGGTAAAATATTCCCTGTATTTAAGAGTAGCTAATTCGCTGGAATTAAGTTTACTCAATACGTCTTTATCACTATTTTCAATATTAATGTTCCTATTATTTTGCTTATACGCTTTGGATGCACATTTATGGGAACAATATTTTGTCGTGGTTGTTTTTGCAATAAATGTACATCCACAAGACTGGCATATTTTAACAACTTCGATGTTACTGCTCATATTATAATTGTTTTTTGAGATAGCTTAACAAAACAGATATTCTGAAATCCGCTATCTATAATGGTTTTATGATATCGGAGAATGATTTCTCCTGTAATTTCTCCCAAGTAATGCATATATTCACGAATGTCATGATTTCTCCAATTTTTAGTTCATCGTGTATCATGATGTCTCATAGTGTCTCAACTATGCATCATTTAGGGAAGAAAAAAACAATATAATTTTTCGGGGGAGAAATGGGGGAGAAAAAACAACAAAAAAAACACTAACCAATAAAAAATATCGATTAGTGTCTATATGTAAAAAACGCTCTAAATGAGCACTATAATAATAGATTTTTATATTTATTAATCGTTGGCAATCAGCGATTATTTCCCGATACAGTAAGTATATTTAATTTATTATCAACAAATTACTTCTTTCGTGGTACAAATGCGGTACATTATGCGTAAAACAAAAGAATAAATAACAATTGAATAACAATTAGTTTCGGGGTGTAAAAGTACGAAATTTTGATAAAAGAATATAAGTTTGAGATACAACAAAATATAAAAAAAATCCCGTCAAAGCGGGATTTTTTATTGAATGTATTAAAACAAGTTTTTCCATTTCAGTACAAAATAAGCACCTACAAGCAACAAAATTACAAGAGCAATACGCCCGCACCATACTTGAAAATTCAGCCAACCCGACAATGGAGCTTTTACTTCTTTGATAACCTCAACAGGAAACGGAACGCGGATTGTGTCATTTACAAATATAGAGTCTCTTACGATTTTATCACGATACAAATAACGGTATTTTTCCACTATCAGGGTATCGCCTTTTTCTTTGACAAAAACACTATCCCGCAAGTAAATACTATCCCGTAAATAGTTATCGCGGTACTCCGTGCGTGTGGTTTCGATTGGTATGTATTGTATTGTGCCGCAGGCGCAAAACAATAATGCAAGGGCACAAAAAACAATTGTTTTTTTCATTTCGTTGTAATTTTATTTTGCAGGGCAAAGCCCGCTTTGATTTGGTTAATATCGGCGTTTACGCCGTTTTCTACAAAGCTCATTGCGGCAACAATCAGAATGTAGTCCGCAGCATCGGAAGCGGTCAATATCTTGTCTTTTGGAACTCCTGACCATTTTACAACATTGGCAATGTAGCTTTCTGTATTGTTTTCAATCGGCGGTGCCCATTTGGAAACAATCTTTTCGATTGTATTCCAACCTCGTGAAAGATATGTGCCGAGCGTTACAAACGCGGCACGATAGCCGTAAGGCATCGAAGAAAAGGTTTTGAATGATTTGTCATTTCCTTTTATTTCGCCTTGAAAAATATCGGCATTGTGCCGAATGTTTAGGGGGTTATTGTTGCGTAATCCTCTTGGTTTCATTTTTTTGCTTTTTTAATTCGTTTTTGACTGGACAATTTTTTTCGTCGTTACAATCTGAAATGCGGCTCAATGCCCGTTCTAATCGTTGTATTTTTTGGCTCAAAATGTCAATTCTCTTTGTGAGCGGAGCAATCAGGTATTCGTCATTGAGTTTTAATAATTTTTCGGCGTGGTCGGCTTTTATGCTTT
>JGI996J12353_1000140_pt1 | contig 20651 bp, 16 predicted proteins | sample IntmicLarv5ML5BL_FD_12353 | JGI IMG/M metagenome (IMG submission 12353) | reverse complement strand
ACCTTTATCATTCGTGTCAGAGCGGAATAGGTGTAGCCTTTTCCAAATTTTTCGGTTAATCTTTGCGACAGTGTCGCAAGAATTTGTTGTCCATGTTGCGAGTAAGCTTCATACTGAATTTCGGTGATAATGTAATTGCCAATCGACCAATACAGACGGCTGATTTCCGTATTCAAGTATATGGCTATATTTCTGCCTGCTTTTTCAATAAGGGTTTCTATCCCGAGCAATAAGTGGTTTGTTTCTGGTATTTGTTCTATGTTTGACATTTCTATTTTGTCGTTCATTTTGTTGTACTTTTATAAAGACAAATATAGCAAAAATTTCTCAACGTTTTTCGTTTGATTTTTTTGCTCGTTGTCCGCTGTACAGCCCTGCAGCTTGCCGATAAATCAACTATATGTGTTCATCCCTGTTATTCAGGCGTTTAATTCACAGACAATGCATTGCGTACAATGGAATAGATTTTACTTTATTGTCAAATTTCCTTTTCATATCTGCCAATTTTATCCGTTAATCGATATTTTTGCTGCCAATTTTATCTGCAAATGCATAAAATATTTTTAAGTTGACAAAGCGAAAGGACAAAACAATACGACAGAATATTTTTATAAAAAACATCACTATGGCATTATTATGAAAATAAATAAAACAAAAAGATAAAAATATTTGCAAAACAAAATCAAAACGTCTAAATTTGCATCATAATTAATTCTCAATATAAAAATTATGTCAAGTTTAAGATTCGAAGCAGTAAAAGAAGCCTCTAGCAGAAAGGCAGTAGTAATCGCTGCGCCAGCAGACAAAACATCAGATTATTTTGGCAAATATGTTTTCGACAGAAACAATATGCGAAAATATTTATCAAAAGAAACATTGAAGTTAGTTTTGAATGCAATTGATAAAGGCGCACCATTAGACCGTCAAGTAGCGAATCACGTAGCTGCAGGGATGCGTATGTGGGCAATGGAAATGGGTGTAACTCATTACACGCACTGGTTTCATCCGTTGACTGGTGGAACGGCTGAAAAACACGATGCTTTCGTTGATTTCGATGGCAATGGTGGTATGATTGAAGAATTTTCCGGCAAATTGTTGGCGCAACAAGAGCCTGATGCTTCCAGTTTCCCCAATGGAGGTATTCGTAATACATTCGAAGCTCGTGGTTATACCGCTTGGGACCCTTCTTCTCCTGCATTTGTGGTAAATAATACGTTGTGTATTCCTACAATTTTTATCTCTTACACCGGAGAGGTTTTGGACTACAAGGCTCCATTATTGAAAGCTTTAGCGGCTGTTGATAAAGTGGCGACTGATGTTTGTCGTTATTTTGACGAAAATGTAAAGAAAGTATTCTCTTACTTAGGTTGGGAACAAGAATATTTCTTGGTAGACGAAGCTTTATATAATGTACGTCCTGACTTAATGTTAACTGAACGCACCCTAATGGGACATGACAGTGCTAAGAATCAACAGTTGGATGACCACTATTTTGGTTCTATTCCAGAAAGAGTGTCTGCATTTATGCGCGACTTGGAATATGAATGTTACAAATTAAGTATTCCTTGTAAAACTCGTCACAATGAGGTAGCCCCTAACCAATTTGAATTAGCTCCTATCTATGAAGAATGTAATTTAGCTGTAGACCACAACTTATTGTTAATGTCAGTAATGAAAGTGGTAGCTGCACGTCACTCATTCAAGGTATTGTTGCACGAAAAACCATTTGCAGGAATTAACGGTTCCGGAAAGCACAACAACTGGTCAATGGGAACCGATACCGGTATCAACTTATTGGGTCCGGGCAAAAATGCAACAGAAAACTTACAGTTCATCACTTTTGTGTCTAACATCTTGATGGCTGTTTACAAAAACAATGCTTTATTGAAAGCCTGTATTTCGACTGCGACCAACGCGCACCGTTTGGGAGCTAATGAAGCTCCTCCTGCTATTATCTCTATTTTTATGGGAAGTCAAATTTCCGCATTGCTTGACAAACTAGCAAGTAGCACTGATTTGAATGATATTGAAGTTCAAGAAAAAACGGGAACTCGCCTTTCTTTGAATCAAATTCCTGAAATTTTGGTGGATAACACTGACCGTAACCGCACATCTCCTTTTGCTTTTACGGGGAACCGTTTTGAGTTCCGCGCAGTGGGTTCTTCAGACAACTGCGCATCTGCTATGACAGCATTAAACGCCGCTGTAGCTGCTCAATTGAAAATATTCAAAACAGAAGTTGATGCTTTGATTGCTAGTGGAAAATCTACGAAAGAAGCTATCTTCGAAGTTGTACGCAAAAACATCCGCGAATCTAAAGATATCCGTTTTGACGGAAATGGTTACAGTGATGAGTGGAAAGCTGAAGCGGCAAAACGTGGTTTAGACTGCGAAACTCGCGTGCCTGTTATCTATGATGCTTATTTGACTCCTCAATCGATAGAGTTGTTCAAAGAAACCGGTGTATTGACTGAACGCGAATTGGATGCTCGCAACGAGGTGAAATGGGAAACTTATACAAAGAAAATTCAAATTGAAGCTCGTGTATTAGGCGATTTGGCAATGAATCACATTATCCCTGTGGCTACTCGCTATCAAGGTTTATTGCTTGATAATGTATCTAAAATATTTGCACTTTACGATAAAGAAAAAGCCACAAAAATTGCAGGGCAGGACTTAGCTATCATCGAAGACATTGCTGAACATTTGAATATTATCAAAGTGAAAGTGGATGAAATGGTAGAAACTCGTAAGGCTGTCAATAAAATTGAGAGCGAACGCGAAAAAGCGGTTGCTTACTGCGAAAAAATCACTCCTTATTTTGACGAAATTCGCTATCATATTGACAAGTTAGAATTAACTGTTGATAATGAAATGTGGACATTGCCTAAATACAGAGAATTGTTGTTTATTCGATAGGAATTGACCCGTAGAGACGCAATGCTTGCGTCTCTTTTTCGGGTTTCTTTATCGGTTTATATTTTGTTTCTGTTTATCTGGTTGCATTTTATTTCCGTTTTGTAAAGAAGAGACGCAAGCATTGCGTCTCTACGATGACGCGGACAAATTATTTCGCATAAAATTGGTCTTCCGACCATTTGGTTGGATTATTAACAATATATTCCGCAATTCGCTGATATTCTGTATCATTACGAATAATATGGTCATAAAAACGGGTTTGCCAAGCAAATGCGGAATGAATGGATTTGGCTTGGTGGGTGACAGCCGATTTGAACCCGCGTACAATAGCAGCAAGGTTATTTGATTGAGGAGAAAAACTATTTGACGATGTGATTTGACGATTGTATTCATTTTCACCGATAACCACAATCGCATGGAAATGATTGGGCATTACAACAAATTCACCTTGCTGTATATTCATGTCGGGGCGCATATTGAAAGTGTTCATCCATTCTCGTAAAACGATAATTCCGATTTCAGACAATATCATTTCGTCTTCTATTACATTTCCGAGAAAACATTCTCGTTCATAGGTGCATATCGTGATAAAATAGGCTGATTCAGCGGCATAATTCCACCATGAGGCGCGTGCAGATGGAATACGGTATTGGTTTTGGTATTTTTCCATGACACAAAAATAATGATTTTTCATGTAGAGACGCAATACTTGCGTCTCTATTCATTTCACAAACGAAAACAAGGGCATAAATATTGTAAAAACATTGAAAGATTGAGACACAAACATTGAGACGCAAGCATTGCGTCTCTACAAATATTGCACCGACCGAATGGAAATAAAATTTCTCTGGTCGGTGTTTTTTCTTTTTATAATTTGACATTTGGAAAGATAAATGTATTTTTGTTTCGCCATATAAGACAACTGATTTTTATGAGTGAAATAGTTATACGAGAACTAAAAGACTGCGAAATTGAGAAACTCGAAGATTTATTGTATGAAGCAATTTATCAGCCGGACAAACAGAACTTAATTCCAAGAAGTGTTTTGAAAATACCGGAAGTTTACGCTTATATAAAAGATTTTGGAAACTCAAAAGACGACTACTGTTTAGTTGCTGAATCTTATGAAAAAATAATTGGAGCAGTTTGGGTTCGAATATTATCAGGCAAGATAAAAGGGTATGGAAACATTGACAATGAAACGCCCGAATTTGCAATTTCTTTGTTTGAAGAATATCGTAATCACGGAATCGGAACAAAAATGATGAGCCGAATGATTGATTCTTTGAAAGAAAAAGGATACAAACAAACGTCTTTGAGCGTGCAAAAAGAAAATTATGCAGTCAATCTTTACAAAAAACTTGGATTTGAAATTATTAAGGAGAATGAGGAAGATTATTTAATGTTATTAAAATTGTAATTAAGAAAAGCACATGAAAAATAAGCAACGCTTTATCTATTTCATCATTACCTGCGCCCTTGTAGTGCTTGGACTTTCCTCAAGAAAGTACGGCTATATACTTCCTGATTTTTTGTCCGACTATTCCGGCGACACAATTTGGGCAGCAATGGTCTATTTTGGTTTACGTATAGTATTCCCTCCTTTTTCGGAACTAAAAATCGGAATAAGTGCTTTGCTTTTCTCTTACGCAATAGAAATCAGTCAATTATATCAAGCGGATTGGATTAATGCGATTCGAAATACAACTTTAGGCGCGCTGGTTCTTGGACATGGATTTTTGTGGAGCGACCTATTGTGTTATACTGTTGGAATTGTTTTGTCGGTTATTTTCGATTGGTTGGCGAGGAAAACAAATTAGATTGCATTTGTACATATTTCGATGTAATGATGTCTGCAAGCATTATGAATGACTTGATTTTCTTCGAAAAAGGAAAAAACGGACAATCATACAACAGAACCTTGTATTTATCTGGATATAAGAACTTATATTAGGACACGACATTTGCGAATATCCCGATTCCAATAAATTATTCATTGTTCCTATCTTATGAAATATTTGATAAAAATTCTCAAGTTGGGTATTTCAAAGGAGAAGAAATTATACAAGAAAAATGGAAAAAACTTGAGAAGTAAATGTTTTTCGTACGGATTATTTACGTACCTTTGCAAAAACTCAAATGAAAAATTGGTTACTATGACAACAACAACTAGCGCACAAGCAAGATTTGACACAAGACTTCCTAGGGTGCAGAAGCAATTTTTCGAAAAAGCAGCAGCACTTGGAGGTTACAGAAATTTGACCGATTTCATTATTCAAACAGCACAGGAAAAAGCAAAAGAAATCATCCAAGAACGAGAACAGATAATTGCATCCGAAAGGGATTGTGATTTTTTTTTTCGTGAAATAACTAAACCCAAAAATCCAAATAAATCTTTGCAACAAGCAGCAGAGAAACACAAATTGCAATTTCCCGAATGAGCAAACCAATAGAACTTCTTTCAAAAAAGCATAAAAAAGAGGCCTTTAGCTGTGGGAAAGATATACTTGACAATTACATTCACAATCAAGCATGTCAGGATGTAAAACGAAAAATGTCTGTCTGTTTTGTTTGGGAAGATATTGAAACGGAGCTTATTCAGGGCTATTATACTTTGGCAAACAATAGCATCCCTTTGAACATTATTCCCGAAAAATGGAGAAAAAAACTTCCCCAATCCTATTCTTCAATACCAACTACATTACTCGGACGATTGGCGGTTGATAAGCGGTTTCAAGGAAAAGGAATTGGACCAATTTTATTAATAGAAGCCTTGAAAAGAAGCTACAATATTTCAGAAGATATCGGGTCTTTCGCTGTTGCTGTCGACCCCTTAGACAATGAAGCTGAAAAGTTTTATGAGAAATTTGGCTTTGCAAAACTTCCCAATAGTGGCAAAATGTTTATTGCAATGCAAACACTAAAAATACTTTTTGAAGAATATTAACATAAAATAATTAAATGCTAGCCTTTAAAATTGACAAGTTACAGTTCAAAACAAAGATTTTGAATATCCTTTATTTCCTGTTTCTCATTTCTCTATTGTCCAGACTTATAGCTGATGCAATCGAAATATCTGGTGATAAAGCTTGGGGTATTTCTGAATTTTTAATTAATTATCAAGGAGGATTTATACGCAGGGGATTATTAGGTGAAATATTATTTTTTCTAACCAAGCATTCCAATATTAATGTAGATTGGACAATAAAAATAATTTGTTTGATTTCCCTTATCTTTGTTTGTAGTTTTTTCGTAAAATCTTTTTTGAAAAAAGGATATACACTATATATTTTACCACCATGTTTCTTTTGTGGCTCACTCATTTTGAGCGGAGATTGGGTTAGAAAAGATGCTATAATGATTTGCTTTTTAATCGCTATTTTATGGAGCTGGAGCTATTTTAATATCAAACAAAACAGAAAAACAACAGGGAGCATTTTAATTAATTTTCTGGCTATACTTATTATATTAACACATGAAGTTTTTGCTTTTTTCGCATTGCCGATACTGTTTTTATTGTTTTACAACTACTATAAAAGGAAAGGGCATTTAAAATCAATTATTTATTCTTTGCTTTCTCTTCTTCCAACATTCTTTGCTTTTTTATTAATGATAGTGAAACATGGAGACCAACAAACGGCACAAGCAATATGGGATTCATGGCAAACTCTTTCTTTAAAAGAAAGTTCAGAAGTCCCTCTTTGGAATTCTATCGGAGCTGTAGGGTGGGAAACTAAATGGACTATAGAAATGCATTTAAAACACAATTTTTTAACAATAGACAATGGTCTTATATCAACACTATATTGGATTGTTGTTTTTCCTATTGTTTACTACATTTTGACAAATGCCTTATCCGTTTTTAAGAAACAAGCCAACATCTATACCGAAGATGACAGAACCATTTTGTCTTCAATTGTTCTTTTTCAATTATTATGTCTTCTACCGGTTATCTGTTTTCTTTCGTGTGACTATATGCGTGTATGTTTTTATTGGTCTACAAGTTCTTTTGCATTTTTTCTACTTATTCCCAAAAAGATACAGAAAGAAATATTCCCTAGCTGGTTTATCAGGACAACACAAAAAACAAACAATTGTCTTGACTATTTATTAAGCCCAACTAGAACAACAGTCACCTTATTCATGCTAATAATAAGTATACCTGCCTATAAGTTTAGCATTTTCGGCATGTTTGTTAATGGTATGCTGTATCATATTTTACATATTTTAAGCAAACCACTTATTATCTTTGAAAATTTTTTAAGAACTCTACTCTGAAAAAAAAGCAATACGCCTTCATCTTTTGAAGAATGATATAATGGGAAATTCTACAAGCTGCAAATCCATTGAAAATAAAGTCCGACAGTGCATTTCCCTAAAACTACCCCGATTTTGAAGAAAAACATTCAAAATTGGGGAGTTCAATGTGTGTAGTTCAACTCCTACAGAAGCTTAGAGGAGGTGATTCACTTTCCAGTGAGCAAGCTCACTAGTTACTAAAGGTAGTTTCCTAACGGAAACATTCGAAGAAAAAGAAAAACTCCACTCTGTTCCTTTTTACTGAATATCCCTACTTTTACTCTTCTAAATCTTTAAGTTCTTCCAAACTATCCGAAATGGATTGAATATTCGCTTTATAAACTTTTTTATATTGCCAATAACCGTAAGTCCAATTAGGAAATGTAATTGTCTTAATTTATTGTTATCTTTGTCGATAATTTAAAAATAACTTACTAAATAAAATTTTAATGTCAGAAAATTTATTGTACAAAGTTGCAGATATAACTCTTGCTGAGTTTGGAAGAAAAGAAATTGAAATAGCAGAACATGAAATGCCGGGCTTAATGGCTTTGCGTCAAAAATATGGAAAAGAAAAGCCGTTAAAAGGTGCGCGAATCATGGGTTCATTACACATGACTATTCAAACGGCTGTTTTAATTGAAACTTTGGCAGAATTAGGAGCCGATGTTCGTTGGGCCAGTTGTAATATTTTTTCAACTCAAGACCATGCAGCAGCGGCTATTGCAGCAAAAGGGATTCCGGTTTTTGCATGGAAAGGAGAAACATTAGAAGAATATTGGTGGTGTACAGATATGGCTTTGCGCTTTCCAGACGGAAAAGGACCTAACTTAATTGTGGATGACGGTGGAGATGCGACTCTTCTTATTCACATGGGCTACAAAGCAGAAGAAGATGCTTCTACAATCAATCGAAAAGGCAGCAATCACGAAGAACAAGTTATTTTAGATACACTTAACAGCATTTTAAAAGAAGATAATAACCGTTGGCATCGCACTATTTCCGAATTGAAAGGCGTTTCTGAAGAAACAACAACGGGCGTTCACCGTTTATATCAAATGCTCGAAAAAGGCGAATTATTAGTTCCCGCTATCAATGTAAATGATTCGGTTACCAAATCTAAATTTGACAATTTATATGGTTGTCGCGAATCTTTAGCGGACGGAATTAAACGCGCAACCGATGTTATGATTGCCGGAAAAGTGGTCGTTGTTTTAGGGTACGGAGACGTTGGAAAAGGTTGTGCTCGCTCGATGCGTTCGTATGGAGCTCGCGTAATCGTAACCGAAATTGACCCGATTTGCGCACTACAAGCAGCAATGGAAGGTTTCGAAGTTTCCACAATGGAAAAAGCCGTAAAAGAAGGAAATATTTTCGTTACAACAACCGGAAATAAGGATGTTATCACAATTGACCATTTGAAAGAAATGAAAGACCAATCCATTGTTTGCAATATCGGTCACTTTGACAATGAAATTCAAGTAGAACAATTGGTCAATTATTCCGGAATTAAACATACAAATATTAAACCGCAAGTGGATAAATATACTTTCCCTACCGGAAATTCTATCTTTCTATTAGCTGAAGGTCGATTGGTAAATTTAGGTTGTGCAACCGGACATCCGTCTTTTGTTATGAGTAACTCTTTTACAAATCAAACATTGGCGCAATTAGACCTTTGGGAAAATAAATACGATGTAAATGTGTATCGATTACCTAAACATTTAGATGAAGAAGTTGCTCGATTGCATTTAGGAAATATTGGTGTGGAATTGACACAATTAACACCCGAACAAGCTGATTATATTGGCGTTAATATCGAAGGTCCTTATAAACCGGAACATTATCGATATTAAAAATGTTTGACCTCTCCCCCCGCCCTCCCCACAAGGGAGGGAGCTGAGGAAAGTGTCATTTTCTAATTTCTAAAAAATCTCACTTCTAAACAAAATTTTGCTTCCTCAACTCCCTCCCTTGTGGAGAAGGCGGGGGAAGAGGTCAAATTTAATTATGAAAATTGCTATTTTATCCCCATTTTATCCTTATCGTGGCGGCATTGCTCAATTTAGCGCCATGCTTTATAAAACATTGAAAAAGAATCATGAGGTAAAAGCCTTCTCTTTTTCTCGCTTATACCCTGATTTTTTGTTTCCGGGGAAAACTCAATATGTAACAAAAGAAGATAATGCGATATTTGTGGCTTCTGATAGAACATTAGATAGCATTAACCCTTTTACTTATCAAGCTGCAACTAAGCGAATTGAAAAATTCAAACCGGATATTTTGGTCATTGCCTATTGGATGCCTTTTTTCGCTCCGGCTTACGGTCATATTGCGAATCGTTTGAAAAACAAAACAAAGATTATTTCCTTGTTACACAATGCCATTCCTCATGAGCCCAATTTCTTCGATAAATTTTTTGTCAAATTATTGATTAAAAACAGTCATGGATTTATGATTATGAGCGATGTGGTAAAAGACGATTTGCTTTCATTAAAACCCAATGCAGCTTATTGTTTAAAACCTCACCCTCTCTATGACCATTTTGGAGAAAAAACGTCCTCACTTGAAGCACGAAATAAGTTGGAAATTAATCCGGAGAAAAAAACACTTTTATTTTTCGGTCTAATTCGCAATTATAAAGGATTGGATTTATTAATCGAGGCAATGTCAATTTTGGACGATTCTTATCAGCTCGTTATTGCCGGAGAAGCGTATGGTTCTTTTGACTCATACGAAAAACAAATCAATGCGTCTAAGGCAAAAGAACGAATCAAAGTTTTCAATCAATACATTGAAGACAAAGATGTTCCTGTTTTGTTCTCTGCGGCGGATGCCTTAGTTTTGCCTTACAAATCAGCAACACAAAGCGGAGTAATTCCGGTTGCTTACCATTTCGACACACCGATAATTTCCACAAATGTGGGCAGCTTAAAATCAACGCTTGAAAATGCCGGAACCGGAATCATTTGTTCTCCGGAAGTTGGCAGTTTAGCGCGTGGAATTGATGAATTATTTTCTGTTGGGAAAGAAAAAATTATCCAAAATATTAAGGTCGAAAAAAAGACTCTTTCTTGGGAGAGTTTTGCTCAGGCATTAATGGAATTTTCAAGAAGCATCTAAAATAGAGACTAGCACTTTATCAATTCGTGCTCCATCCATATCCATCACTTCCAATTTGAAATTTTTCCATTCCAATATTTCTCCCGAACGCGGAATATGTCCTAATTCTTCTAATATAAGTCCCCCAAGCGTATTGTATTCATTGGTTGAATACAAATCTCCTTGCTTAAAATAACTGAGAAAATTGTAAAAAGAACATTGTCCGTCCACTAAATAAGTGCCATCCTGACGCTTAATGATTTCCGGTTCCTCGTGAGGTTCTGGAATTTCACCAACAATGGCTTCCATTATATCTTTAAGAGTGACGATTCCCTGCAAAACGCCAAATTCATCAATAATCAAAGCCAGGTGATTTTGATTCACTTTCATTTGTTCTAACGCGGAATAGACTTCCATATTCTCATAAAAATATTGAATCGGGCGCATTATTTTCCGAATATCAAAATCCGGAGAATCTATGTGATTGAAAATATCTTTTATGTAAACAATCCCTTCCAAATGGTCCAAATCTTCTTTAGCTACCGGAAATTTACTATACGGATTGCTCGAAATAAGCGCCTTAATTTCACTTTTATCCATTTCAACATCAATCCAAACAATATCCATTCGAGGAGTCATAATCGATTCGAGGTCACGGTCGCCCAAAGAAAAAACCCGCTCCATTATATCTTGCTCTACTTGCAAAACTTCGCCGTCTTCAGCACCTTCTCGAATCATCGATTTTATTTCTTCTTCTGTCACTTTACTTTCGTTCTCTTTAATTCCTAATAAATTAAAAATCAGCGAAGTACTCTTGGATAAAATCCAAACAAAAGGCTTTGCTATCTCCGACAGCCAATTCATTGGTCTAGCAATCAGTTTGGCTATCTTTTCCGCAGAACTTAGACCGATTCGTTTCGGAACCAATTCTCCGAAAATAATGGAAAGATAAGTAACTACAATTACAATTGAAACCTGAGCTATGTTATCAGCATATTTCGCTGAAACGCCCCAACTTTCCAAAATCGGACTGAATTGAGAGGATAAAACATTACCCGAATATAAACCGGTTAATATACCAATAAGCGTTATTCCAACTTGTATCGTTGAAAGAAAATTACTCGGTTGAGAAGAAAGGTTTAAAGCCGCTTCTGCTGCTTTATTTCCCCGTTTCGCTTCATTTTTCAAACTAGTTTTACGCGCAGAAATAACAGCAATTTCAGACATTGAAAGAAGACCATTCAGAAGAATCAAAGCGAGGATAATGAATATTTCCATATAAAGAACGATTGTGAATCAAGGGCAAATATAGTCAAATAAAAACGAAAAAGCAGATAAATTCTTAAATTTATCTGCTCTCGAATCACACTAAAACACTTATCTCACATCTTTCAACACTCGTTGCAGTTCTTGCCGAGCAAAGAAAATCCTACTTTTTACGGTACCCAAAGGCAAGCCCAAATTTTCTGCTATTTCGTTGTATTTATAACCCGCTAAAAACATTGAAAAAGGGATTTTCAAATCCTTATTCAAATTCCGAATAGCTTCATTAATCTCCTTTATTGTATAGGCTCCGTCAGGAGAATCAAGCCCCGAATCCTGAGATAAACTCAAATGATACAAATTTTCTGTTTGGTCTATTACTGTTTGACTCCTTACTATTTTACGATAATTATTGATGAAAATATTGCGCATAATGGTCAAAACCCACCCTTTAAAATTGACATTCTCAATGTATTTCTTCTGATTATCTAATACTTTCAAAGTTGTATCCTGCAATAAATCGTTGGCATCATCTTTATTTCCGGTTAACATTAACGCGAAATTAAACATGTTATCTTGAATATCTAAAATCTTTTCTTGAAATTTTGTTGAGTTCATAGTTCAAAAATTTATTTTATTTATACCTCTTTCTTTCTTATTTAGATTAAAGGTAAAACCTGTTTAAGAATTAAGTTTATAAGAATTAAGGCAAAAAAATAGATGTAATTGAATCTTAACCTCCTCGTAATTTAGTTAATCATATTGTAACAAAAATGTCAATTCCAGGTTAAAAAAAAGAGTCAATTTTGCAATCTCCAGATTGCAACAGCTTCTTTTTTGTCATAATTTGTTTGGATATATTATTTATAAAATGTAAAAAAATCGAACACAAAAATGCAAGTACTTCGTCTCTGCTCCCGAAGGCAATCAACTTATCTTATTGTCAAATAAAATCATCCAACCACTTTCTTATTGCTATTTATTTTGTAATTTATTTGACGTTTTGCTTGCAAATAAAACAAAAACCGTTACCTTTGCACAACTATTACTAAAAACAAGAAAGGAAAGAAGCAATGTTACAAAAGAATTTATATCACCCCGACTACGAGCATGATGCCTGCGGAGTTGGACTATTGGTTGATATTCAGGGAAACAAGTCGCACGACATCGTTGAAAAAGGATTACAAGTACTTGAAAACATGCTCCACCGCGGAGCAGAAAGTGCAGATAACAAAACCGGAGACGGAGCAGGCATTACCCTACAAATCCCTCATGAATTTATCCTCTTACAAGGTATCCCAGTCCCTGAAAAAGGCAAATACGGAACCGGATTAGTCTTTCTTCCAAAAGAAGAAGAGCAAGCAATTTTGTGCATGGAAGTTTTGGGGAGCACACTCGAACAAGAAGGCTTATTATTACTTGCAGTTCGTGATGTGCCTGTATGCAGCGATGTATTGGGCGAGATATCAAAAGGAAACGAACCCACTATCAAACAAATTTTTGTAATTATAAATGAAGAAGTAAAAATTAAGAATGAAAACGAAAATAGTCAATTCTTAACTCTTAATTCTTCATTCTTAACTCTTGAGCGCAAGCTCTACATCGCGCGCAAAAAAATTGAAAAAAAGATACTTAAGTCAGCAATACCCGACCGCCGTAGTTTCTATATCGTAAGCCTTTCTACGCAAAGAATTATTTACAAGGGAATGCTTACCTCCACACAATTGCGCGAGTATTTTCCGGACTTGACAAACCCATATTTTACCAGCGGATTAGCATTGGTTCACTCTCGTTTCAGTACCAACACATTCCCTTCTTGGGACTTGGCACAGCCATTTCGTTTATTAGGACACAACGGAGAAATCAACACAATCCGAGGCAATCGTTATTGGATGGAAGCCCGCGAAAGTATTCTCGAAGTTCCCGAATTGGGAAAATCCGAAGACATTTTTCCGATTGTGCAATCAGGAATGAGTGACAGTGCGTCACTTGACAATGTATTGGAATTCTTTGTGATGTCGGGCAAAAGTCTTCCTCATGCTTTAGCGATGTTGATTCCCGAAAGTTGGAATGACAAGAATCCTATCTCTTCCGATTTAAAAGCATTCTATGAATATCATAGTCTATTAATGGAACCGTGGGATGGTCCGGCAACGATTCTCTTTACCGATGGACGTTATGCCGGGGGAATGTTGGACCGCAACGGACTGCGCCCTGCGCGTTACCTGATTACCAAAAACGATGTAATGGTAGTCGCTTCCGAAGCGGGTGTGTTGCCTTTCGAAGCGACTGAAATTCGCGAAAAAGGACGTCTTCAACCCGGTAAAATGTTGATGATTGATATGCAAGAAGGAACAGTCAAATACGACCCTGAATTGAAAGCAGAGTTGGCAAATGCTCATCCTTATGCTGAATGGTTGTCAAAAAATCGTATTATTCTTTCAAATATATCTTCGGGAAGGTCAGTCAAATATTCAGTTGATGACTATGAAGCTCAACTTCGCGCTTTCGGCTACAGCAAAGAGGACGTTGATAAAATACTTCTCCCAATGTCTGTCAACGGACAAGAGCCCACCGGCTCTATGGGTAACGATACTCCTTTGGCAGTACTTTCCGACAAACCGCAATTGTTGTTCAATTACTTCCGACAGTTGTTTGCACAAGTTACCAATCCGCCTATCGACCCAATTCGTGAAGAATTGGTCATGTCGCTTTCCTTATATATAGGTTGTCAAGATACAAATTTGCTGATACCTTCGCCCGACCTTTGCAAAATGGTAAAGCTCGAAAGCCCCGTTATCAACAATACCGATTTGGATATCTTAACGCATCTGAGTTACAAAAATTTCCGCACAAAAACGGTTCCCATGTTGTTCGATACAACGACATCTAACCCCGTTAATTCAATGGCAAATGCAATCAACTCACTTTGTCAACAAGCGGAAGAAGCTGTAATCGAAGGTTATAACTACATCATATTAAGCGACAGGGGCGTGAACGAAAAATTGGCAGCAATTCCTTCTTTGTTGGCTGTGTCGGCTGTTCATCATCACTTGATTGAAAAACGCAAGCGAATGCAGATTGCTATTGTGGTCGAAACAGCCGAAGCGCGTGAAGTAATGCATTTTGCCTTGCTGTTTGGTTTTGGTGCAACTGCTGTTAATCCATATATGGCATTTGCTATTCTTGATAATAAAGTGAAATCGCACGAAATACAACTCGACTATAAAACAGCGGAAAAGCATTACATCAAATCCATTAATAAAGGATTGTTGAAGGTGCTTTCCAAAATGGGTATTTCTACTCTTCGAAGTTATCGGGGAGCGCAGATATTCGAAGCAGTAGGCATCAGTCAAAAGTTGCTCGACACTTATTTTCGGGGAATGATTTCCCGCATTGGAGGTATTGAGTTAGAAGATGTGGTGCGCGACATATTGATTGCCCATGTTAATGCTTATGGAATGAAGAATGAAGGAGTAAAAATTAAGAATGAAAGCGCTACTAACTCCAATGTTTCTCCAATTCTTAATTCTTCATTTTTAACTCTTAATTCCTCAGGAGCGTATTCGTTCCGCAAAGGAGGCGAGGCGCATGCGTGGAATCCGGAAACAATTTCCAAGCTGCAAATCTCTACTCGTTTGGGAGATTATGCACAATATAAAGAATACACCCAGATTGTGGATGAGAAAATGCAACCTATTTTCTTGCGCGATTTTTTGACATACAAAAAAGCAAAGAAACCATTAAACATCAATGAAGTTGAACCTGTTGAATCCATTACAAAACGCTTTGTAACAGGTGCGATGTCTTTCGGTTCTATCAGCAAGGAAGCGCACGAAGCAATGGCGATTGCCCTCAATGCGATTAACGGACGGAGCAATACAGGAGAAGGAGGAGAAGACCCGACTCGTTTCAAGACAGGCGAAGACGGATTGAACCGTCGCAGCGCAATCAAGCAAGTTGCATCCGGTCGATTCGGTGTTACAGCTGAATATTTGGTCAATGCCGATGAATTGCAAATCAAAGTAGCTCAAGGTGCGAAACCGGGTGAAGGAGGACAATTACCCGGATTTAAGGTAAACAAAATCATTGCTAAAACTCGACATTCGATTCCGGGAATTACGCTGATTTCTCCCCCGCCCCATCACGATATTTATTCTATCGAGGACTTGGCACAATTGATATTCGACTTGAAAAACATCAACCCGCAAGCAGAAGTAACAGTAAAATTGGTTGCAGAAAGCGGCGTTGGAACAATCGCAGCCGGAGTTGCCAAAGCAAAAGCCGACCGTATCATAATCAGTGGTCCGGAAGGAGGAACAGGAGCGAGTCCGATAAGTTCTATCAAACATGCCGGTTCTGCCGGAGAACTTGGTTTGGCTGAGACACAACAAACGTTGGTTATGAACAATCTTCGTGGCTATGTTCGCCTGCAAAATGATGGTCAGTTGAAAACCGGTAAAGATATTATCACTTCCGCACTGATGGGAGCTGAAGAGTATGGCTTTGCAACTAGCGCATTAATTGTATTAGGTTGTGTGATGATGCGCAAATGTCATCTCAACACTTGTCCGGTGGGTATTGCTACACAAGATGAAAGATTGCGCGCCCGTTTCAAAGGGAAACATGAATATCTGGTCAACTTCATGACATTCCTTGCAGAAGAAGTGCGTGAGCATTTGGCTCAAATGGGTTTCCGTTCAATGGATGAAATTATAGGACGTGCTGATTTATTGGAAAAACGAGACATTCCAACTAATCACAAAGCTGCAAAGTTGGATTTTTCCAAGTTGATGTATTTTGCTAATAACGGCAATGACATTCGTTATACGAAAGCGCAAGACCACAAGATAGATAAGGTATTGGACAGAGAATTGATACGAAAAGCGAAGTCAGCTATAGACAAAGCTTTACCCGTAGAAATCAAAGCTAATATCATCAATGTAGACCGTGCGGTCGGCGCAATGCTTGCCGGAGAAGTGGCTAAAAAATATGGTAATGACGGATTGCCGGATGGCACTATTATCACGAATTTCAATGGTTCGGCGGGACAAAGTTTTGGTGCATTCCTTACTCCCGGTGTTACGTTCCATTTGGAAGGTGAAGCGAATGATTACTTGGGAAAAGGTTTATCGGGTGGACGCATCGTAGTTGTTCCTCCTCACAATGCAACATTTTCTCCTGAAGAAAATATCATCGCGGGTAACACTTTATTGTACGGTGCCACTTCGGGTGAAGTGTATATCAACGGGCGAGTTGGCGAGCGGTTCTGTGTTCGCAATAGTGGAGCAACAGCCGTAGTAGAAGGAGCCGGCGACCATTGCTGCGAATATATGACAGGCGGTCGTACGGTAGTTCTTGGTTCAACAGGAAAGAATTTCGCTGCGGGTATGAGTGGCGGTCTTGCTTATGTGCTTGATATGGAAGGTAATTTCGACTATTTCTGTAATATGGAGATGGTAGAATTAACGCTTATTGAAGATAAAACAGATAACCAGGAATTGCATCGTCTTATCTCGGCTCATGCTAACTACACACAAAGTCCGTTGGCAAAAAGAATACTTTCCGATTGGGAGAATTACTTGAAACATTTCATCAAAGTAACCCCTATCGAATACAAGAAGGTTTTGCAGGAAGAGAAAATGGAAGCAATTAACAAACGAATAGCACAAGTGGAACGTGATTATTGAATTAAGAATTAAAAAGTAAGAATTAAGAATTAGTTTACACACGACGCTTCGCGCCCATTCTTAATTTTTAATTCTTAACTCTTAATTCTCACCTTTAGAAGTCTTGACAATGGCAGCCAATATACTAATGATTTCCTCTATTTTGGGGTTCATAAAGTTGAATGTTTTTTCAGGAATAAAACCGCTATCATGCAGTAGTTTTATCCAATATTTGGTTTCATTAGCTTCTTTGAGTGCAACATACATCTTGTTTATAAAGTCGGCTTTGCTTTGTGCAAACTTACTTTCACTAACAAGGGCTCCGATAGCAGTTCCGCTACGAACGTTTTCGTTAAGCAATAGACAGAAGCCAAGTTTACTTGGATTATGTTATTGCGAGAAAACGACTAAATTTATTGAAAGATTTGTTTAGATAATACATACTCTTGTTTTTCTTTACAAAGGAAAGAGTAAACTTTTATAACATACAGTGCAAACTGATAAGATTTCTGTACAATAATGTTTGGTTTCATAGCTAAATTTTTGAGTACACAAAAGTAGTGAAAAGAATTAAGAATTAAAAAGTAAGAATTAAGAATTGTTTGATACCACAGATTCATTTTTTTAATTTCTAATTTTCAACTCTTAATTTCCAATTCATTCTTAATTCTTAATTTTTAATTCTTAATTTTAATTATATGTCGTTTTTAAGCATAAATAGAAAAGAAGCAGGCTACCGGCCTGTTATCGAACGTGTAGCCGATTTTGGCGAAGTAGAACAAACGCTCAACAGCGAAGACCGCATACAGCAAGCGTCCCGCTGCATGGACTGTGGTGTACCTTTTTGTCATTGGTCGTGTCCGTTGGGGAATTTAATTCCCGAATGGCAAGAAGCGTTGAGCAAAGGCAAATGGCAAGAAGCCCATCGCATATTATCAACAACCAATAATTTCCCTGAGTTTACAGGACGGGTCTGCCCTGCCCTATGCGAAAAAGGTTGTGTATTGGCATTGGAAGGTCAGGCGGTTACCACTCGCGAAAACGAGGCATCGGTTGTAGAGCACGCTTTTTTGGAAGGATACATCAAAGCAAATCCGCCTAAAGTTCGCACCGGAAAAAAGGTTGCAGTCATTGGTGCCGGTCCTGCCGGATTAGCTGCTGCTGATATGTTGAACCGCGCCGGACACACCGTTACGGTTTACGAAAAAGACGAAGCTCCCGGAGGATTACTTCGTTTTGGCATCCCCGATTTCAAACTGAATAAAAATGTAATAGACCGCCGTGTAGCAATATTGGAAGAAGAAGGTATCACTTTCAAATATGATTCTTATATAGGAAAAGACATCAAAGCTAAACAATTATTGGCTGATTACGATGCCGTTTGCCTTGCCATTGGTGCAGGACAACCGCGCGACTTGCCGATAGAAGGTCGCGACTTAAAAGGCATACATTTCGCGTTGGAAATGTTGCAACAACAAAATCGCGTGATAGCCGGAAAAACTTTTTCTGAAGAAGAACGCATTTCTGCCAAAAGCAAACACGTATTGGTAATCGGAGGCGGCGACACTGGCTCCGACTGTGTAGGAACTTCCAACCGCCACAAAGCGAAGAAAGTAACGCAAATAGAAATTATGCCGATGCCGCCGGAAAACTACAATTCTGAAACGCCTTGGCCTAATTATCCTATGGTATTGAAAACATCCAGTTCGCATAAAGAAGGTTGCGAACGCCGTTGGAGTTTAGCGACCAAGCGTTTTATCGGAGAGAAAGGCAAATTGACAGGTGTCGAAGTTGCTGAAGTGGAATGGAGCAAAGATGCTAGCGGAAGAATGATAATGAAAGAAAACGGAAAAACGGAAATCATTCAGGCTGAATTGGTATTGCTTTGCATGGGCTTTGTTTCGCCTGTACACGAAGGATTATTAGAGCAACTTAAAGTGAATTTTGACAATCGTGGAAATGTTGCGACTGCTACTCCTTCGCAATCTTCGACATCGAAAGTGTTTGTCGCCGGAGATGTTACTTTGGGTGCAAGTCTTGTGGTTAGAGCGATTGCTTCTGGACGAGACGCGGCTAAAGCGATTAATCAGTTTTTAGGATAAAAATAACTAAATATAAAAAGGGACAGAATCAAAAAGGGGAAAGTTTTATCTCATATATTCATGCTTCTTGTACTTTGCTTTCTTCTTTTTCTTTTCTGTCCTTCCTTTTATTTTTTTGAATTGCGAACAAAGATAATTTTTTCATTCTCATTTTCAAAATATGAATGGAATGTTTTTGTGAATAGCTTTCGATAGAAAGCATTTTTTATGTACTGATTGGCTATGATATATTCTTGACCCGGAAGAAAGGGATATCCTCTTGGAAAATCCGCTGACCCCGAAATTCTAAATTGGGTCGGTAGAAGCTGAAATTTTACAAAAAAAGAGATTGCTTCAAATTTACCGAAGCAATCTCTTAAACGCAGAATCTCTACGATATGCAAACTCTCGAATAAAATTATTCGTAGAGGGTTTCTGCAGGGGAATTATCTCACGATAATTTTATTTTATTTCAATGGAACGTGGATTCTGCTGGTTTCGCTGGCGCGGATTTGTAATCCGTGCCCTAAAATTCGTGGAAATCCGTGGAAATCCGTTCCCCCACCCGGAAATCCGTGCCCAATCCAGGGGTTGAAACCCCTGGCTATTAAGGCAATGTTTCTATGAAACATTTTGTCCATTCAATTTGCTGGCGCGGATTTGGATATTTACCTACGAATATAAATCCGCGAAAATCCGCCTAATCCGCTTTATCCGCGTTCTATTGGCATATTCATTCATTTAATCCTTTAATAATTCTTTTAATTGGGCATATCGACCACGCACAATGCCCTCTTGGTCTGTTAATACAAATGTTGGCGTTCCGACAATGCCGTAATTGCGAAAATTTATGCTATCAAAACCTTGAAAATCGCAAATTCTGTCTTCCCAAAGAAAGCCGGAGGAAGTATATTCAAAGACTTCTTTGGATGTATCTGCAGCAATTGAAATTACCCGAATTTGATTATCTGCAAGCAAACTGTATCTGTTTTTTAACATCTCCAATTCATTATGACAACTTCCGCAACCCGTTTCGTAAAATACTAACAAACTGTTTTTCGGCAAAAAAGACGTTTCGCTGATGTGTATTTCCGGAGCGAGTTGTCCATTAAGTGGCATTGTTAAATATTCTGTACCAAGTTCAGCCAACAAATAATCTTTTCCGTACAGGCTGAACAAACGAATAAATGATTGTGTTAATTCTCGGCGAATATATATATCACTAACTCTATCCAGCATTTTCCGACTATCAGAAAGCAACTGCGCATCATTTTCCATATTTAATTCATACCAAAAATCCATTGTCAATTGCCAAAAG
>JGI996J12353_1000139_pt1 | contig 20671 bp, 15 predicted proteins | sample IntmicLarv5ML5BL_FD_12353 | JGI IMG/M metagenome (IMG submission 12353) | reverse complement strand
TCCGGAATCGAAAGCGTAATCGTATGCGTTTCGTCTGCGGCTTGATTTTCGGTTATTTTTAAATCATATAATAGCTCTCCCGCAATCAATTTATCTTCAAAAGAAGCATTCCACAAAACAGACGCTTTTTTAATGCCTTCGTACTCTTTTTCTCCGGCTTTTGAAAGCCATAATTCTTTTAGAATAAAGGCATATAATCGTAAGAAATACGTTTTTTCATGCTCTTTCAATTGAGAAAATCCCTTCGAAAACTTATCAATTGAAGGAGCTAAATATTTATCGAAAAAATTTCCGGTTAATTGCTCTGTATTTAAAAATTCTGAATTAATCTGACCCAAAATTTCTTGTGTGAAAGAAAGATTGTTTGTTTTTTGCAAAGCATATTCCCAAGCAACAATTTGATTTCTTAGCGTTAACGCCTCCTGCAAATGCTTTCGGGAATGTCGTTCTTTGCTCAAAACAGGATATTTCGAGTATAAAAGATAGGAATGAATTTGCTCAGAAGACAGTTTCATGTTAAATTCAAGAACAGCCAAATACAATATCATTTGTATATAATGATTATTTGCCGACTTAATAAACTGACCTCCCGAACGATAATCTTCTACCGCTTTTCCTGATTTTAATTCAATAAAAGCAGAAAAGTCATAAGATAAAACATCCAATCTGCCTTGCAATCCTAAAGAATTACAAATAAAAGAAGGTTCTAAAACCATTTTTTCTTTATCCATTCCGGCACTCAAAAAAAGTTCGTTAACAGTCTTTTTAATATGATTGAAATGTTTTTGACAATTCGTAAAAAAATCATGTTCCGTTTTCGGATTTTTCAGCCCTTCGCAAGCCGTCAGCTCAAAAGCAAACAGTTGAAACAATTTTTTCAAAGAAGAAAAATAATCTACCGGATGATTTTCGTCTTCATTGATAAAAGCATCAATAAAAAAGTTCGCCGTATTTCCCAATAAAATAGGAGCGGTCATTTCTCTCGGCTGAAGGCGAGACAAAGTATAATTAAGAAAATGATTTCCATACGGACGAAAACATTCCGCTAATGAACTAATGTCAATTAAATAATCCGGTTCATACACGATAAATTCGGCTTCAAAAGAGTCGGTCTCAATTGACTTTAGATTTAATAAATTCAATATATTTCCGGATTGAATCGCAGGAAGATTTTTTAATTCTTTTAGTTGCAATTCATTACAATGAAGAAAAACAAGTTTGTTTTCAGTTGTTTTGGCGGTCAGGATATTGTCGTTTATTTCCTGATAAGTAATTCGGAGTGATTTTAAATTTTTCATAGAGCAAATATAAATATAAAATCTATTAATTTATGTTAGCGATGAAAACGATGTGTCTTTTATATATGAAATTTTTGGAAAGAAATTGCAAAATCTATATATTTGTCTCAATTAAAATAGTTGTTGAATAGAATAATTGGATTGCTATGATTGAAAAAAAAGAAACTTATGAGAGTTTGCATGCATTTAAAATAAAGCAAGATAAACTTATTGAAGAGGGAAAAACACAAAATCCTCAAATTGTTTATGGACTTTCTCCTGAAGGAAAGAAGGCAATTGCTGAAGGAAGAACATTGGACGTTGTTCTTAAAGAATTAGAGCAGAAGTATGTAGAAATATGATTGTCTATTTTGATTATCCTGCAAAAGAATCCCTCGGACAATACTATGAAAACTACCAAAACGAAGGATATCAAAATGATTTAGAACAAAGAAGTGATAATTATAGGACCATAATAAGAACCTTACAAGGAATTGAAAATTATTTAGACCAAACATTTATTAAAAACAACAAAAACTTTATCGAAATACCCAATATTGCTATTGTTGAATACGAAATGGAAGAGAATGGAACTGAAATAGTTGTTCGAAATATTTACTTCAATAGCCAAGATTCTATTTACTCCCAAATTAATTTGCTTCCATAGGAAGCATCCTTTAGTAGCCAGTAAGCTTGCTTGCTGGAGAAAATGTGGAATAAACGAAATTTCCTAACGGAAATAAAAAAATGAACGAGCTATTAAGCCTCCCCAAAGAAGATGAGCAGTGATATATAAATTCAAATTCTGTTAATTTATATTAATCTTGCAAATTTTATTACGTATCGCTTGCAAGTGTTACGTAAATCGCGTAGATTTGTGTCGTTGGGAATAACTCAGCGAGACATTGAAGCGAGAAAGTAAATACTGTATAACGAATTATAAGGTTTGAAAAATGAAAAAAAGTAAATTTCAAAATGCAATCATTCTTTTGTGGATTGTAGCGATGGTTACAGCGTGCGATGTTCGCACCTCTACAAAGCAACAGAGTGCTGTATCCGAAACGCACGGAGAAGAGCAAAACTTAATGAGTAGCACCGAAACATTGTTGGACACTGTTCTTGTAGCGGAAGAAAGCAAAACGATTGATGTTTCAGGACTTGTCAAAGATGTTCATATTCTTAGCGAAAATGGAACTTTACCTGAATATTCAACAGGTGATGTATGGCAATATATCAATGACAATGTGCGTTTTCCAGCAGAAATAACGTTAAACAGGAGTGATAATAGTGTTATTGTACATTTTATAGTAGAAAAAGATGGCTCTTTGAATAGTTTTAGTCTTTTTGCCGGAAGTTATCCGGTCTTAGATGCCGAAGTATTGCGCGTAGCAAAAACAATGACAAAATGGCGCCCAGGCAAACTTGCTAATGGAGAAGTGGTTCGGACTACTTATTTGCTTGGTGGTGTTTATCAGTCAGAAAACGATAAACTTAAATTGCATCCTTTACCACAACGACCGCAAGAACAGTACCAAGGCGAAGTTTTTGATTTTGCTGACAAGCATCCTCAATTTCCCGGCGGAATAGGTGCGATGCGAAAATTTATCTCGGAGAAAATGCAATACCCAGTTGAAGCAATAGAATATAAGGAAGAAGGACATGTAATGGTGCAATTTATTATATCACCAACGGGAGAAATCTCTGATATATTCGGTGTCGTCCGTTGCCGATTTAATGAACAATGCCCTTCTACTTCTTTAGTCTTGGCAAAAGAAGCGGAACGAATAGTAGGATTGATGCCCAATTGGATTCCGGGCGAAAACAAAGGAGAAAAAGTTGCAGTGAGATACGTTTTGCCTATTAGTTTTAAACTTCCATAGATATTAATACTATGCAACATCTTAATACTGTTAATTTATATTAATTTTGTAAATTTCATTACGTAAATCGCGTAGATTTGCATCATTGATTCAATAAAAAATAAAATAGATTGATTTATGGAACATTTAACACCTCAAGAAGAACAATTAATGTTGTATGTATGGGAATTCGGAAAAGGATTTATCAAAGATTATCGGGAAATGTATGCAGAGCCGAAACCTCCCTATACAACAGTAGCAACGATTATGAAAAAATTAGAGGCGAAAAATTATGTAAGTTCAAAGTTGTATGGAAACACGTACGAATACCGCCCGAAAGTGAAAAAAGAAAAATACAAAAGTCAATTTGTCTCCGGAATTGTGAATGATTTTTTTCAAAACTCGTACAAAGAAATGGTTAGTTTTTTTGCAAAAGAAGAAAAATTATCAGAGCAAGATTTGGAAGAAATTATTCAGATGATAAAAAATCGAAAATAAATACTTATGGAATTTATAGCTTATCTCATCAAAGTAAATATAGCAATTATCCTGTTTTACGGATTCTATCGCTTATTGTTTCGGCAAGACACCTTTTTTCAATGGAAACGTCTGATTTTGCTTTCGATTTTCGCGATAGCTTTTCTTTACCCTTTTGTTGATTTTACTCAACAATTCGGAAAAAGTCAAGACTTGAAAGAAGTTATAGAAAATGGCATTATTTTGTCGTATTCCTTACCCGAAATCGTTGTTGACGGAGGACAAAATTCCAATGGAATCTCATTTTCTCAAATACTTTTAGGCATTTATATTTTGGTTACTTCGATTTTATTTCTCCGAGTATTCATTCAAATCTTGATTTTGGTTTCTAAAATCAGAAAGGCCAAGCCGGTACATTTACATCATCAGGTAATTTATGTGGAACAAGGACTCGAAACGCCCTTTTCTTTCTTCAAATGGATTCTGTTAGACCCGTCTAATTATGAAGAAAATGAGTTGAACGAAATTTTACTGCACGAAGAAACGCATGTAAAACAAGGTCATTCTTTCGATACGATTTTTTCGGAACTAACCTGTGTCTTTTGTTGGTTCAACCCCTTTGTTTGGTTAATGAAGCGGGAAATTCGAATGAATTTGGAGTTTTTGGCAGACCGTTCTGTTTTAGTTTCAGGATGCGAAGTCGAACATTATCAATTTCATTTATTACGTTTATCTTATTCTAAGGCTGCAGCAAAACTATCAAATAATTTCAATGTATCACCCTTAAAAAAACGAATTTTTATGATGAACAAAAAACAAACATCGAAAATAAGCATATTAAAATATGCTTTATTATTGCCAATCGTTGGTGGATTATTTTTTTTCAATGCCTGTCTGAACGCAGAAGCGTCAAATTCTAGTATTTCTACATCCGAACCGGAAGAAAAAGTATCTATAACTCCAGAAACTGTTTTTTCTCATGTTGAAGAACCACCCTCTTTTCCCGGAAGAGAGAGTGCTCTAATGCAGTGGTTAAATGATAATCTGGAATATCCAGAATCAGCACGTGAACAAAAAATAGAAGGCCGTGTAATTCTCCGCTTTGTTGTTAGTGAAACAGGCAAAGTTAAAGATGTGGAAGTTCTGAGGTCTGCGAATCCGATTCTAAATGAAGAAGCAATTCGAGTTGTGAATGCAATGCCCAATTGGATTCCCGGAAAACAAGGAGGAAAAGAGGTTTCGGTGTATTATACACTTCCTGTGCTTTTTCGACTTCCAGAATAAATTAAGACCTCTCCCCCCGCCCTCCCCACAAGGGAGGGAGCTGGGGACGCAAGATTTTGTATAGAGGTAATATTAAAAAAATGAAAATATCACTTCTCTGGCTCCCTCCCCTTGTGGGGAGGGCGGGGGGAGAGGTCTTAACTGAATGACATCCCCCAAAGTCCCTTCAGAGGAAACAACATTCTAGGAGTTAAAAACCGTTTGAAACATCCTTCCTTTCATAAGTTTTGTGTTAAAAAAATCCCTAAAATGTATTCAATAATTATAATTTCAAGGATTAATCCGAAAAAAGCAATACCTTTGTACCGAAAATAAACTTATTTCAGATATTTGAACTGTATAATGATTATTTTCAAGCAGGGAAAAGATTTATAATATTTTTTGCCCCTTTAATTATAATAAAACATTTGAATGAAATCATTTTTTATCGGTAATTTAGAAATAAAACTTCCGGTTATACAAGGTGGAATGGGAGTAGGAGTTTCCTTATCAGGATTAGCATCAGCAGTAGCTAACGAAGGAGGAATAGGTGTAATCTCGGCTGCCGGATTAGGATTGATTTATAATCAATCTCCGGGAGACTATTTAAATAAGTGCATCTTAGGATTAAAAGACGAAATAAAAAAAGCGAAAGAAAAAAGCAAAGGAGTAATCGGAGTAAACATCATGGTTGCCTTGACCAATTATGTAGATATGGTAAAAACATCCATTGCAGAAAAAGCAGATGTCATTTTTGCCGGCGCGGGTTTACCTTTTGATTTGCCTTCCTATTTGACTAGCGACAGTAAAACAAAATTAGTTCCAATCGTATCTTCTTCGCGAGCAGCAAAAATAATTTGCGACAAATGGAAAACCAATTACGGTTATTTGCCGGATGCTATTGTAGTAGAAGGACCTAAAGCCGGAGGTCATTTAGGATTTAAAGCAGAACAACTTAATGATGAACATTTTTCTTTAGAAAAAATTATACCGGAAGTTGTAACTATTGCAGAATCGTATAAAGCCGAAAAAAATATACCCGTTATTGCTGCCGGAGGAATTTCTTCGGGAGAGGATATTCGCCGTTTCATGGAAATGGGAGCATCTGGCGTGCAAATGGGAACAATGTTCGTAACAACAACAGAATGTGATGCATCCGAGACATTTAAAAATGTATTTATAAATGCAAAACAGGAAGATGTGAAAATTATCCAAAGTCCTGTCGGAATGCCGGGTAGAGCAATTGACGGCGAATTTATCCGAAGTGTAGAAAAAGGTCAAGAAGTGCCCAAAAATTGTCCATTTCATTGCATCAAAACTTGTAATTACACCAAAAGTCCTTATTGCATTGTTCAAGCTCTTTATCAAGCCGCAAGAGGAAACATGAAAAAAGGCTATGCATTTACAGGAATCAATGTGCATTTATCAAAAAAGATATCAAGCGTAAAAGAAGTTATCGATAACTTGAAAGAGGAATATATGAGCGCAATACTTGCGAAACAACAACAACTATAAATGCAAAAGTTACTCTCATATCCTTTATCTGCAATTTATTACTTGTTATTTGGAGCTAGTTTAGCTATTTTTCATCCGATACAGTGGTTGTGTCTTAACTTATTTGGCTACAATGCGCACAAAAAAAGTGTTGATTGGTTAAATTTCTTTTTAGTAGTTAATACATACGTTTTAGGAACAAGATACAAAGTAGAAAATATAGAAAAAGTTCCTTCTGGTGTACCGCTAATAATTGCAGCAAATCATCAAAGTTTGTACGATATAGTTGCAATCATTTGGTTTATGCGGAAAGTACATCCCAAGTTTATCAGTAAAATAGAATTGGCGAAAGGAATTCCCAGCATTTCTTACAATCTAAATCATGGCGGTTCGGTTGTTATTGACCGGAAAGACCCAAAACAATCGTTGTCCGCGATAAAAAGATTGGCAGAATATATTGAAAAAAACAAACGTTCGGCTGTTATATTTCCGGAAGGAACAAGAAGCAAAACGGGTAAGCCAAAACCATTTGCAGAAAATGGTTTGAAAATATTATGTAAATATGCACCGTCAGCTTATGTCGTTCCTGTTACAATTAATAATTCGTGGAAAATGACCAAATGGGGCGCTTTTCCTATGGGATTAGGGAATAAGTTAGTGTTTACCATTCATGACCCAATTCCGGTAAAAGATACTCCATTTTCTGAAGTTTTTGAAAGAACAGAACGCGCAGTCGTTGAGCGGATTGACTGATTTCTCCCCTTAATTTTCGCTGGCGCGGATTTGTAATCCGTGCCGAATTGTGCCGCACACTGTCCGCAGGACAGAATTTGAATAACCATATGCGTAGCGAGGAACGAGCGCAGCTTACGGTAGGGAAGCAAGGAAAGCAAAAATCCCGTCAAGCACTAACAAAAGAGACAAATAAACACCAATCGTAGCATATAGAACTTTCAGATGATTCTTTTTCCATAAATGTTTAACCAATACAATAATGGAAAAAACAAGAAGCCCAATCAAAATAAATAGAGGAAATTCTAAATGTTGCCAATCTGTCAACCCTTCCGCTAGCATTTTTAGTCTCCAAAGAATAGTTTTTCTTGCTGGCTCAATCGTCATAATCAGAGGCATAAAAATCCAAAAGAGAGAAATGAAAGCACCCAATACTCCGATGAAAATTCCGAAAATTCGACTGATTTTTACTTTATATTCCGTTAAATACAAGACATATTCAGCAATGAAAATGGCAATAAACGGATAAGCCGGCATGAGATAAACGCTGTGTTTACTGGAAGGAATGCAATAAAACAAAACAATGACAACAGCCGCAACTAAAGAAAAAAGTTTGATTTTTTCCATTCCGGAGATGCGTTGCCAAAGATTTTTTCCTGACTTTTTCTTCACTTTATAATTCAGACCAAAAAGAGACATAAACAACAATAAAGTCCAAGGGAAAAAACCGATAATGAGCGTAATGAAGTTATACCAAAAAGGCTCTTCATGCCCCAAATTATATTGAATATTAAGATTTTCCGAACCTAAGAACTGTCCGAAATTTTCAGCCCAAACCAAATCCAAAAAATCTTTACCGCCCACTTGATAAGCCAAAATATACCAAATCGAAGGAAGAATAAGTGCGAGTAGCACGATAGGCAATAATTTTAGAATAATCTTACCGATATTATATTTTAAAATCAAAAGATAAATGCCAAATACCAATAACGGCAAGACAATACCGACAGGACCTTTTGTCAAAGCAGCCAAGCCAAGAATAATTGGAATGACAAGCGGTAATCCGTTGAGACTTTTTCTCTCTTCCCAACGAAATAGCCGTTGAAGTCCAAGCACCATGAAAAAGGTCAGCATCATATCTGCATGCGCAGTCATCCCCGCTCGATGCAGTTCAAAACAACTAATCATGATTAATGCTGCCAAAAAAGCATCTTGAAACCGAAGATTTTTTCCAAAGAAAATAAACGAAAAACAAATGAGACAAACAAAACAAATAGCAGACGGAAGACGAGAGGTAAAAGGAGTTACTTCTCCGGCCGGCAATGAAAATAAAGCAATCGCCCAATGCATCAAAGGCGGTTTGTAGGCTAATTCATCCGTGTGAGCTTCCGGAAGAATCCACTGATTTTTTTCAATCATCGAAACGGCAACCGATGCTTCTCGCTGTTCTCCTTTGGTGTGAAAATCGCCCGAACCAATCCATAAAAGCACACTAATCGTGCAAATGGCGATTAATAATAACATGGGCCTTTCGAGATAAAAGTATTGTAATGTTGGTGGTCTCATAACGTTTAAAATATTTTTAGTCACAAAGATACACGATAAAAACAATTAATACATTAGATAACTGAAAAAAGCTGGGCAAACACATTTAAATATTTCAGAGTATATGTAGAGACGCAATGCTTTAGATTTAAACATGCTAGCGCGGATTTGCAATCCGTGCTTTTTTGTGATATTCGGCACGGATTACAAATCCGCGCCAGCGAAGCCTTAATTTTTCATTTCGCGAAATGAAAAAATACATATTTTATTGCTTAATAACCAAATAAATAAATGTGTTTTTTATTATTTATCCGCAAAAGAAAGTCCCCCCTCTCTTGGAAGAATAATATAAAGGCTGACTTATTCCCGTCAAGAATTATTTCATTTTTGGTGTTTTAATTCTCTAGAACGAAATACTGATGTTTTTTTGACTTCTGGTATAATATCGGACAATCAATTTTATTAAAACATTCCGTAAAAGCCCATGGATAGTGTTGTTGAGACAATAAGATTATTTCACATATTGTAATTGATAAGATATTTAATTGTTTGCAATTCAAATTGTTGTGAAATAAAATATCAAAAAACTTGTTGTTAATAAAACAAAATTATATATTTGTCCTGTAATACTATAATTAACACAATTAGATATACAATGATAGAAAATGAATTCTTGCGAACTTATGTTTCAGTAGACTGTGTCGTCTTTGGATTTGATAAAAATCAACTGAATGTATTGTTAGTGCAACGCAACACTCCATCTTCTACCAGTAAAAACCTAAAACTTCCGGGTAGTCTTATCTATCAACAGGAAGACGCCGATGCCGGAGCTTACCGTGTTTTGAATGAGCTTACCGGAATTAAAAAAATGACTTTGCGGCAATTCAAAAGTTTTACTTCTCCGAAACGAACATCCAATAAAAATGACGTTATGTGGTTAGAGAACACTTATCATAATAAAATTGATAGGTTGATAACTGTTGCGTATTTGTCTCTGTGTAAAATAAATAGAAAATTAAATTTTGTTTCAAAATATAAAACAGTAGATTGGTATCCAATTTCCAGTTTGCCTCAAATGCCTTTTGACCATAATCAAATTGTTGAAGAAGCTTTGAGCGAAATCCGAAAATGGGTTGAAATGGAACCCGCTATTCTTTTTGAACTTCTGCCGACAAAATTTACAGCAGCAGAATTAAGGCACTTATATGAAGCGATTTATCATAGAGAATATGATGTTCGTAATTTTCATAAAAAAATTATTCGCATGGAATACATTGTGCCTTTGGAAGAAAAGCAAGAAAATGTATCTCATCGTGCTGCACGATATTATAAATTCGATAGAGTAATGTATAATAAACGGAAAGTCGGAATATAAAGTAATTCATAATTTATAATTTATAATTTCATATGTATTTATTAGGATATGACCTCGGAAGTTCTTCCGTTAAAGCGTGTTTAGTAGAAGTAGGTTCAGGAAAAATCGTTGCACAAGATTTTTTTCCTAAAGTAGAAATGCAAATAATTGCAGAAAAATCGGGTTGGGCGGAGCAAAATCCGGATTCATGGTGGGCGAATCTCAAATTAGCTCATGAATCCGTATTGCAACAATCAGGAGTTAGCGGAGAAGAAATCAAAGCGATTGGTATTTCTTACCAAATGCACGGTTTAGTTTTGGTTGATAAAAACCAAAAAGCGTTGCGTCCTTCAATAATTTGGTGTGATAGCCGCGCTGTTCCGTATGGAGAAAAAGCCCTTAAAGCAATTGGAGAGGAAAAATGTTTAGCGCATTTATTAAATTCTCCGGGAAATTTCACAGCCGCTAAATTGGCTTGGGTAAAGCAAAACGAACCGGAATTATATGACCAAATCGACAAATTTATGTTGCCGGGTGATTATATCGGTATGCGTTTAACGGGTGAAATCACAACAACTGTAGGTGGTTTGTCAGAAGGTATTTTCTGGGATTTCAAAGAAAACCGATTGTCGAAAGATGTTATGAACTATTTCGGATTCAACAAATCAATGGTTCCTGAAATCAAACCAACTTTCGGAGTTCAAGGATTAGTGACGGCTGCCGTTGCGAAAGAATTAGGCTTGAAAGAAGGTACCCCGGTTTGTTACCGCGCGGGCGACCAACCAAATAACGCACTTTCATTGAATGTTTTCAATCCGGGCGAAATTGCTTCAACAGCAGGTACTTCCGGTGTAGTATATGGTGTTTTAGGGCAAGTAAATTACGATTCAAAATCGCGTGTAAATACGTTTGCGCACGTAAATCATACCACAGAACAAACTCGTTTAGGTGTACTTTTGTGTATCAACGGAACAGGAATTCTTAATTCGTGGGTTAAGCGCAATATCGCAACGCAAGGCATCAGCTACAGCGACATGAATACTTTGGCGGCACATTCGCCAATCGGAAGTAAAGGCTTGTCTATCGTTCCATTTGGAAATGGTGCAGAGCGCATTTTAGAAAACAAAGAAGTCGGCTGTTCAGTACACGGTATTAATTTCAACATTCACAATCAATCGGATATTATCAGAGCAGCCCAAGAAGGCATTGTATTCTCTTTCCAATACGGAATCGAAATCATGTCGCAAATGGGAATGGATATTAATATTATTCGTGCAGGAAACGCCAATATGTTCTTGAGTCCGATTTTCCGCCAAACTTTAGCAAGTGCTAGCGGCGCAATTATCGAATTGTACGACACAGACGGAGCTGCAGGAGCGGCCAAAGGCGCAGGTATCGGTGCGGGTATTTATGCTTCCGAAAAAGAAGCTTTTGCAAGCCTTGAAAAATTGGCTGTAATTGACCCTGAATTAGCGGAAAGACCACAATACGAAGATGCCTATAATCGTTGGAAAAACTTGTTAAAAGGATAAAAAATGATGTCGAAAACGATAATCCCACTTCTTTTTTTGTTGATTTGCGTTTCTTCATGTAAGCAATCGCAAGAAAACCAACACATTTCCGATTATGTCGACCCATTTATTGGCGCGAGTACCAACGTTGACGATGCGGGAGTGTATCATGGTTTAGGAAAAACAATTCCCGGGGCGACATCTCCTTTCGGAATGGTTCAATTGTCTCCAAATACGATAAGCGGAGGAGATAATGGCTCCGGTTATAGTTACGAACATACTTCTATTGAAGGATTCGCATTTACACAAATGAGCGGAGTCGGTTGGTATGGCGATTTAGGCAATTTTTTAGTGATGCCTACTACAGGTAAATTGAAAACCGTTGCCGGAAAATTGGATAACCCGGATGCCGGCTATCGTTCTCGATATGATAAATCCACAGAAACGGCAAAAGCCGGTTACTATTCTGCCGATTTGACAGATTATAATATAAAAGCGGAATTAACCGTTGCACCTCATAGCGGTATCATTCGTTTTACTTATCCTGAAAATGACTTGTCAAGAATACAAATTGATTTGGCGCGCAGGGTAGGAGGTGCTTCAAAATGGCAAACCGTTAAAGTACTTGACGAAAATACAATTTCCGGAAAAATAATATGCACTCCGGAAGAAGGCGGTTGGGGAAATGGTGGCGGAAATGCACGATATACTGTGTATTATTACGCCCAATTTTCTAAACCCTTGAAAAATTATGGAGTATGGAGTGCCGACATTCCGGATACACAAGTTCGTAAACTTGGCGAAGTTAATAGCGATGAATATCAAAAAATAGTTGCGAATGCTTCTGTTATTCCGAATATTACTGAATATGAAGGAAAGCACATTGGCTTTTATACCGAATTTGATACAAAAGCCGATGAACAAATTTATCTGAAAGTAGGTATTTCATTTGTGAGCGAAGAAGGTGCAGAAAAAAATCTAAAAGCTGAAATTACAGATTGGGATTTTGATAAGATTTATAATCAAAACAGAATTCGTTGGGATGAGGCTTTGTCAAAAATGACCGTTTCAGGAGAAAGTGATTCTGATAAAGTAATTTTTTATACAGCTTTGTATCGCACCATGATTGACCCTCGCATGTTTTCGGATGTTGACGGACGATATACCGGAGCTGGCGGTCAAATTTACACCAATACATCCTTTAATCGAAGAACCATATTCAGTGGTTGGGATGTTTTTCGGAGTCAAATGCCATTGCAAACAATTATCAACCCAACATTAGTAAATGACTTGGTTAATTCGTTGGTAAAATTGGCAGAAGAAAGTGGTAACGAATATTTGGAGCGTTGGGAATTTTTGAATGCCTATAGTGGCTGTATGGTTGGAAATCCGGCTATTTCAGTATTGGTAGATGCTTATGCGAAAGGAATTCGCGATTTTGATATCGATAAAGCATATCAATATGCGGCTAACACAACTGAAAGATTCGGGAACGGTCCATTAGGTTACACGCAAGGAGATGTTATGATTTCAAAAACATTGGAACATGCTTATACTGAATGGTGTATGTCGGAATTGGCAAGAATGTTAGGGAAATCAGAAGACCAACAAGAATACCTAAAACGTTCACAATCCTATAAAAATCTCTGGGATAATGAAACCAATTGGTTTCGTCCGAGAAATCAAGCCGGCGAATTTGAACCGCTTCCGGCAGAAGGTCGTTTGCGCGAAGGATATGGTTGCATCGAATCCAATCCATTCCAACAAGGTTGGTTCGTTCCGCACGATTTAGACGGATTAGCCGAATTGATAGGAGGACGCGAAAAAGCAATTGCCGATTTGGATTATATGTTCGAAAATACGCCTTCTCATTTCTTGTGGAATCAGTATTACAACCATGCAAATGAACCGGTTCATCATATTCCTTTTATTTATAATCGTTATCAAGAGCCTTGGAAAACGCAAAAATGGTCGCGTTACATTTGCGCGAACGCTTACAAAGAAGGCGTTAACGGTTTGGTTGGAAATGAAGACGTAGGACAAATGTCGGCTTGGTATGTTTTGGCTGCAAGTGGAATTCATCCGATTTGTCCGGGGGAAACTCGTTTCGAATTAACAACACCGGTCTTTAATAAAGTAGAATTTAATCTGGATAATGGGAAAAAATTTACTATTTTAGCACCCGAAAATTCGCCCGAAAATGTCTATATCCAATCTGCAAAATTAAATGGAAAGGAATACAATAAATCATATATCGATTATGTTGATATAATGAACGGTGGAACGCTTCAACTTACTTTGGGAAATGCTCCTAATTATGAGTGGGGGGTAGAAAATTAAGAATTAAGAATTAAGAATTAAAATACTTATTAAATCAGGGAGTATATCCCAATAAAACTAAAAATTAAATTATCATTATGGCAAATTCTAAAGAATTTTTTCCTGAAATTGGAAAAATCAAGTTCGAAGGAACAGCAAGCAAAAATCCATTAGCATTCCGTTATTACGATGCAGAAAAAGTGGTAAACGGTAAAAAAATGAAAGATTGGTTCAAATTCTCAATGGCATGGTGGCACACACTTTGCGCTGAGGGAGGCGACCCATTCGGAGGCGGAACTAAAACTTTCTCTTGGAAAACCAGTGCAGATGCGGTTCAAGCTGCAAAAGATAAATTAGATGCAGGTTTTGAATTCATGCAAAAAATTGGTATCGAATACTACTGTTTCCATGATATTGACTTGGTAGACGAAGCGGATACAATCGAAGAATACGAAGCTAACTTGAAAGCAATCGTTGCTTATGCTAAACAAAGACAAGCAGAAACAGGAATCAAATTGTTGTGGGGAACTGCTAACGTGTTCAGTCACCAACGTTACATGAATGGTGCTGCAACCAATCCTGATTTCAACGTAGTAGCTCGTGCTGCTGTTCAAATCAAAAACGCAATTGATGCTACTATCGAACTTGGTGGGTCAAATTATGTATTCTGGGGAGGACGCGAAGGTTATATGTCTTTGTTGAACACAGACCAAAAGAGAGAAAAAGAGCATTTGGCACAAATGTTGACTGCAGCTCGTGATTACGCTCGCGCACGTGGATTCAAAGGTACTTTCTTGATTGAACCTAAACCAATGGAACCAACAAAACATCAATATGATGTAGATACTGAAACAGTTATCGGTTTCTTGAAAGCGCACGGTTTAGAAAACGATTTCAAAGTAAATATTGAAGTGAACCACGCAACATTGGCAGGTCACACATTCGAGCACGAATTAGCAGTAGCTGTTGATAACGGTATGTTAGGTTCAATCGATGCTAACCGCGGAGATTATCAAAACGGTTGGGATACAGACCAATTCCCTATCGACCAATTTGATATGGTTCAAGCGATGATGCAAATCATCCGTAACGACGGATTAGGAAATGGAGGTACTAACTTCGATGCAAAAACTCGTCGTAACTCTACCGATTTAGAAGATATCTTCATTGCTCACATTGCAGCTATGGATGTTATGGCTCGCGCTTTAGAAAGTGCAGCAGCTTTATTGAACGAATCTCCTTACCAAAAAATGTTTGCAGACCGTTATGCATCATTTGATTCCGGTAAAGGAAAAGAATTTGCAGCTGGAAAATTAGGCTTGGAAGATTTGGTTGCTTATGCTAAAGCAAACGGAGAACCAGCTCAAACGAGTGGAAAACAAGAATTGTATGAAGCAATTGTAAATATGTACATCTAATTTAAAAATTAGAAACAAATAACTAAAGGTTATGCAAATTCTTAGTGGATTTGCTAACTTTTAGTTATTGTTTTTGATTCTTAACTCTAATATTTATGAAACAATACAATTCAGGTTATATTTTTGGAATAACATTAGTCGCAACACTGGGAGGTTTACTTTTCGGATACGATACGGCGGTTATTTCGGGTGCAGAAAAGTCTCTGGAGGCTTTTTTAATCGCACCATTAGGATTGAGTGCATTTGCGCATGGGGCAACCGTTTCCAGTGCATTGATAGGATGTATTATCGGAGGAGCTATTTCCGGTTTCCTTGCGAATCGCTTTGGTAGAAAAGGTTCGTTGCAAATAGCAGCGATTTTATTCTTTCTTTCCGCTTTAGGCTCTGCTTATCCGGAGTTTTTATTCTTCGAAAAAGGAGAAGCGTCTATGAGCTTATTATGGACATTCAATTTATATCGAGTTCTTGGCGGTATTGGTGTCGGTTTGGCTTCTGCTGTTTGCCCGACTTATATCGGCGAAATTGCACCTGCAAGCATTCGCGGACGATTAGTTTCCTTTAATCAATTTGCTATTATCTTTGGTATGTTGGTGGTTTACTTTGTAAATTGGGGAATCGCTAACGGACAAACCATTGAGTGGATTAATGATATTGGTTGGAGATATATGTTTGCTTCAGAAGCTATTCCTGCCGGTCTTTTCTTCCTGTTACTATTCTTTGTTCCGGAATCTCCCCGCTATTTAGCCTTGATTCATCAAGATAAGAAAGCATTGAGTGTTTTGGAAAAAATTAATGTAACGAAGGAAAGAGCAAAACAAATTTTGGCGGAAATCGAAAGCACTGTTGACGAAAATGTAAAGGCGAAAATATTTTCTTATGGAAAAATAGTCATCGTTATAGGTATTCTTTTATCTGTATTCCAACAATTTGTAGGAATTAATGTCGTATTATATTACGCTCCTCGTATTTTCGAAAGCATGGGAGCGGCTAAAGATGCGTCTATGTTACAAACCATTGTAATGGGATTAGTAAATGTGGTATTTACTGTAGTTGCTATTTTAACTGTGGACAAATGGGGTCGTAAACCCTTGTTAATTACCGGTTCAATCGGTATGGCAGTTGGTATGCTTGCTATTTCAATCTTGTCTTATTTTGATATTATCGGAATTTGGACGCTTGTCTTTATAGTTGTTTTCACAGCATCTTTCATGATGTCTTGGGGACCAATTTGCTGGGTATATATTTCCGAATTATTCCCCAACAAAATTCGTGGACAAGCAGTTGCTATCGCAGTTGCAGCACAATGGACGGCTAATTATGTGATTTCGTCCACTTATCCTCCAATGATGGAATATAGCAGTACATTGACTTATGCTTTTTACTGCTTAATGGCTCTTCTTTCTGCTTTGTTTGTTTGGAAAATGGTTCCGGAAACAAAGGGTAAATCATTAGAAGAAATCGAAAAAATCTGGAAAAAATAAAATAAATAGTTAATAATTTTATTTATTACGAAAAGGCTGTCTGAAATGAATCAGACGGCCTTTTTTTTGCCAGTTTGTTTTGTCTTAAAAGGGGATTTAGGGGTAAAAGAATAACTGCTTTTAGTACATTCTCTTGCACCAATTTTGAATAACAAGAGCTTTATTGTGGATAATCATTGTATCCTTTTGAAAAAAGATTGAGAATTATACAAATTTTAGTATATTTGCGAGCGAACTTAAAAAATTAAAACAAGAAACAGAAACAATTTTTTGATTTAACATATTGGAAAAAGCGTTAGCTTTTATTCTTGCATTCGAAACTTAGACAATTTCAAAATGTACCAAGAGTAAGTAGTCGGCGCTCACGCCTTAATCGGCGTGGGCTTACTTATTTGGTACACAGGTAGTCTAAGACCTCGAATGCGAATATAGTTAAAGTCCCACGCTTTTTTTATGTCTATTAATAAAAGTTGCTTGGGGCAGTAACTATCAAAATAAAATGAAAAAGCTAAACTTATTTCCGTTCATTACAGCGTTTTGTTTATTTTTTGCAGCTGCAACATTCTCCTCTTGCGATGAGAATGAGCCACTAGAACCAATTGTCGAAGTGTCGGAAGTTCCTAAAGGGCCTCAAGAATTGGAAGAGCTGAAAGTTACCCCTACTGTTGTAGAGTAAGGCGCATCTTCGACAAGTGCGACCGAAAACAGTGTGTCGAAAGCTCACTGTTTCCTCAATAAGTGAATTGTACGCGCATGTCTTTTATGTAAAATAAAAAGAGTAAAAGTCCTAAAAAATAACTAATATTTTTCAATTTTCATCACACCAAAGGTGTGACACCTTTAGCGTGATGAAAATTAAAAAATAATTTATATCTTTGTCCAATAAAATTAAACGGAATGAGATATGGAAAAGAATATAAATCCCTTTTTGATAGCAGGATATGTTTCTAAAGAATATTTTTGTGACAGAGAAAATGACTTGGAAATCTTAAAGAGAAATGCGAAAAATGGCATCAATACAACACTAATTTCTGCTCGAAGACTAGGAAAATCAGCCTTAATTCATCGACTTTTTGATGATTTAGAAAGCGAAAACTCTGCTTGTATTTATGTAGATATTTATGCTTGTGCCAATCTGAAAGACTTTGCAGAAATGCTGGCATTATCCATTCTAAGTAAATTCCCTTCCAAACAAGGTATCGGTAAGCGTTTTTTCGACTTTTTGAAAAATTTACGCCCAGTTATTACCTACGACGCATTGAATGGACTGCCTGAAATTCATTTCGAATTTGCGCAACCCAAAGAATATGAGTACACTTTGCATAGTTTGTTCCAATTTTTGGATAATCAACAAATACAAGTCGTATTGGCGATAGACGAATTTCAGCAAATAGGAGACTATCCCGAGAAAAATGTTGAAGCCCTTTTGCGGACAATTATCCAAACTTTGAAGCATACACAATTTATTTTCAGCGGAAGTAAAAAACATTTGATGCTCGAAATGTTTGGTGCTGCCAATCGTCCGTTTTTTGCAAGTACGCAAATTTTTGGGCTATCCGAAATTCCGACAGATAAATACAAGGCATTTATTCGAGAAAAATTTGCGGAACGTAAGCGCAATATTGATGACGAAGCGATTGATTTTATCTTGTCGTGGACATTGTCGCACACATATTATACGCAAATAATTTGCAACACCGTTTTTGCAAAAGGAAAGAGGAATGTAAATCTTGAAGCCGTAAAACGAGTATGTGATGAACAATTGAGCATGCAGCAGGTAACTTATATGCAGTACCGCAGTTTGTTAAGTCCGATTCAGTGGCAGTTGCTGATTGGCATTGCCAAAGAAGGATTGGTAACAGAACCGCAAGCACAAACCTTTTTGCGAAAATACAAAATTGGAGCAGCATCTTCATCGCAAAAAGCCTTGAACGCATTGCTGGATAAGGAAATGGTTTTCTCTATTGAAACTACAGAAAAAATTGCTTACCGCGTGTATGATGTCTTTTTGATGCGCTGGTTGGAGCGGACATTTTAGTAATATTCGTATAATTAATTAGGGCAATGCCATTCAGTTAAGAAGAATTGTAGCAAAAGTCCTGCAGGGACATCCTATCATAGCGTATGGTTTTAACCATACGGATAAATGAATTGCCCACCCATTTCAAGCCCCGAACGGGGCGATATAATTATTTCACCCCATTCGGGGTTTTGTGGGGAGGTTTGTTATTAGCCCATCGGGTTAAAACCCGATGCTATGCTATGATGTCCTTTTAGGACTTTTGCTACAATTTTTCTTAACTGAACGACATTGCCCTAAAGGGGACTTTTGCTAACGCTTGTTACCGCGCTTCGCGAAGTCCCCTTCAGGGGATTTAGGGGTTGTATCATCGAACAGTGTTCAAGAATCAATCGGCCTTCTTTTCTCCATATCGAGCCTTATTTATGCTGTAGTTATGCTGAATCTCGGCCGGACTGAGGGATTTGTTATAAATCATCATATTATAAACGGTCATGTGAGCAGCACGGATCATATCACTTGTTCGGTTCCCGAGTACCACTGTGGGTTGTGGATTAGCGGTGTTTGTGAGATTGGTTATATTACCTTTCCATTCACCATTTACATAAACATCGATTTTATTCTCTAAATTGAAAGTATAGTCTATCTGAATGATATCCTCTCCCAGAGTGCCGGGAATAGTAATGCGTGGTGAATAATCGGCATCTAGCCCATGTCCATTATTCCTCAAACGCCAAGGAGTAGCATTTCTACCAAAAACGATTCCCGGAAAACCGTTTGCGTTATTGGTTCCTGTTCCTACTATCCAATTATACTGGATTGTGCTAGAATTGACTGGATGTGTGCTCAACTGATTTTGTTCGAGACAGAGATAAATGGATATCGTGTACGCCGAAGAGTTGATTTTTCCGGGAAATCTTACCATATCATCCCAACCATCGAATTTAAGTCCCTTACCATCCCAACCGCTAGTTCCGTCAAAAGTTGGTGTAGCAAGGGCTATGTTTGCTCCTTTATCGGTTACACGCACAGTCTCAGCAAATGGGATATTTAGAAGCGTTCCATCATTACCATTGTAACTTATATCTTTCCATGTAGTTACTAACTGATTTTCAGCCGTTTTGTGGTGTTCATTGAAACCTTGGTTCAGCCTTCCGTCTAAGTGCATGTTAATCATATCAGGAGCTGCATACCAATTAGTTGTAGGAATGCAAATCACATCATAGTATCTTTTTGAGCCGGCAAGATCTTTAACATTCAAATACACCGTACTTCCTGAAGATACTATCTCGGTATCTGGATCAGTTCCAAAGTTCATAGGCACTCCATCTTTCAAAATTTTGAAGATTTCCCATCCAGCAGACTCAGGTTCCACGGTCATCCATTCGATGGATTTGAAAAGCACTTCGTTTTTAACCCCAGTAATTGTATGGGATGGAGATAGTATTTGTGTTCCGGTACTACCATTAAATTCGCCTTCTTTATATAATTTTATGGTTGAACCACCACCACTAGATATGAGAGTTTTGGGTTCCGTTTCTTCCTTTTTCTCCCCATATCGTCTAATATTTACGGCGTAGTTGTGTTTAATTTCATTTATATTAAGGGCTTTCTCGTAGACCATCACATTATAATAGGTAATGTGGCACTGACGACTAATATCTGACAGTCGCCCTCCAAGTGCAGACCAGTCTACAGCTACAGCCGGCCTGGTTACCGTACGATGAATTGCATATTCACCATTTATATAAAGAGTTATAGTATTTCCTGAGTAAGTATAGTCCATTTGAACAATATCCACTCCTGTTTTTCTTCCAGTGTTGCCGTGATAAGGCGCATCATTAGTGCCATTGCCCCATACAACATCCAGGTTATGCCCGCCGTATGCCCTCAGACGGCCTGTTGATGTGTTTATATCCAA
>JGI996J12353_1000138_pt1 | contig 20934 bp, 16 predicted proteins | sample IntmicLarv5ML5BL_FD_12353 | JGI IMG/M metagenome (IMG submission 12353) | reverse complement strand
TGTAGATGTTCTCAGTAAAAAAAGATAGAAAAACATACAAAATCCGTACTTTATCATAGAAATAAGAACAGTCATCAAATTTTGTCTCATTTAGCGAATTTGCCTTCTCAAAATCCCAATGTTCGGGTTTTACTGAAATCCCAAGATTTAGATAAGTTCTTTTCCTGTTTTTAGTGATTCTTAATTTAATCGGTAATTCTTTGTTTTTTAGAGGTTTGTATTTGTAACAAATAACCTCAATTGTTGTATTTTGTGCGTTCATTTTGGGTAACACATTTGAGAACACAACTTGCATTTCGTAGCGTATAAACCCTTCCAAACCCCAATAAAAAAAGCAGCTACTTTATCTGTAACTGCTTCATTTGTAAGTGGTACCACCAAGAATCGAACTAGGGACACACGGATTTTCAGTCCGTTGCTCTACCAACTGAGCTATGGTACCAACGCTTTTGCGGTTGCAAAGGTAAATATTTTTTTTGAATGTCCAAATTTTTTGAACATTTTTTTATTCTTCAACTTGATTTTTTTCTTCCTCATCGCTTATTTGCGTCCAACCTTGAGCCGTTAATGGAATTTGAGTCCCGTCTCGTGTGACTAAATTAGCCCCTTCATCAGCATCAGTTATATGTCCAATCAATCGAATTCCTTCAATGGATTGTATCTTTTCGTGTAAATCCAAAGGAACAGTAAATAACAATTCATAATCATCTCCACCATTTAGAGCCACTGTCGTGAGATTGAGATTGAATTGTTCTGCCATTGATGCTGTTTGATAATCAATCGGAATACGTTCTTCATAAACAACACATCCAACATTGCTTTGTTTGCAAATATGAAGTAATTCAGATGCTAATCCGTCTGAAATATCAATCATGGAAGTCGGTATAATGTTATTTTCTGATAAAATTTCAAGGATGTCTTTTCGTGCTTCCGGACGCAATTGCCTTTCCAGCAAATATTCTTTCCCAGCAAAATCGGGCGTGAAATCTTTTTCACCTTGATAAATTGCTTTTTCTCTTTCGAGCAACTGCAAACCCATATAAGCCGCGCCTAAATCGCCGGATACACAAATTAAATTACCAGCTTTAGCCTTACTTCGATAAACAATTTTTTCTTTGTCGGCTTCCCCAATGCAAGTAATACTAATGCAAAGTCCGGTTAAGGACGAACTTGTGTCTCCTCCGATGATATCAACACCGTATTTTTCGCAAGCATATTCAATTCCGAGATAAAATTCTTCCAAGTCTTCGACCGAAAAACGTTTGGATACTCCAATCGAAACAGTTAGTTGCTTCGGCTGTCCGTTCATGGCGTAAATGTCTGAAAAACTGCTGATTGCTGCTTTATATCCTAAAAGCTTCAATGCAACATACGTTAAATCGAAATGGATTCCTTCCAATAACAGGTCGGTGGTTACCAGAATTTCTTTTTCTTTATATTCCAATACAGCGGCATCATCTCCGATTCCTTTTATCGTGGATGAATTTGCTGTTTTGATATGGTCTGTCAAGTGGGAGATTAAGCCGAATTCTCCTAAAGATGCGATTTCTGTTCTCATAATTGTTTGATTACTTCCTCCATAATAAATGCCATTTTAGGTTGAGCTATTTTGGCTGCTTGTTGAACTTCTTCGTGACTGATTTCTACAATTTTTCCGTAAACGCCTAAATCGGTAATTACAGAAAGTGCCAAGACTTTCATGCCTCCGTGTCTTGCTACAATGACTTCGGGAACGGTCGACATTCCAACGGCATCTCCTCCAATCATGTTAAAATAATAATATTCACTTGGCGTTTCAAATGTTGGTCCTTGCGTTCCGACATATACTCCAAACTGCAATTTTATATCGTTTTTTTGAGCAATTGATGTGGCTAATTCTCTTAATTGAATGTTGTAAGCTTCACTCATATCGGGAAAACGAACGCCAAATTCTTCCAGATTTTGTCCTCTTAAAGGATGTTCGGGAAATAAATTAATATGGTCTTCAATCAACATGATGTCGCCCACTTGAAAAGAGCGATTCATTCCGCCTGAAGCATTGGATACAAATAAGTATTCGAATCCTAAAAATTGCATAACGCGAACCGGATAAGTGACTTGTTTCATGTCGTATCCTTCGTAATAATGGAATCTTCCTTGCATTGCAAGAATGTGTTTGCCGCCTAATTTTCCGATAATTAATTTGCCGCTGTGTCCTTCTACGGTTGATATGGGAAAATGAGGTATTGCTTCGTAAGGAATTTCCTTTTTGTCTGTAATGCAATTGGCTAAATCGCCTAATCCGGTTCCTAAAATTATACCGATTTTTGTTTCCTCCGGAATTTGCGGTCTAAGCCAAGATACGGTTTCTTGTAAAGTCTTTAACATGTTCTTCTATTTTTTGTATAAATAAATTTTCTTGATTCAAAATGAAGATTACTTCAATGGGAAGAGAATAGACATAAGGTCTTAATTCTTGCGGAAATGCGTCCATTGACATTAATCTTACAGCGTCTTTCTCGGTTGTAATTATTATTTTATTCTGAGTTGAAATATCTTGAAAATCTTCTCTGATTTTTTCTATTTCCTGCCGGGAAAAAAAATGGTGGTCAGGAAATAATCTTGTTTCCAGATTTTCCGTGTAATTTCCTAAATGTTTTATTAAATTTTGAGGGGCTGCAATTCCGGTAATTAAAAAAATCGAACAGTTTTTTTCTTTTAATTCAGAAAGCAACAGACTTCTTTTTTCTCCAAATACAGCATGAAGTTTTTTGTATTGGAATGCAGAAAAGAAAAGCTGTTGTTCCGTTGAAATATCAATTGCTTTCTTGATTGTATTATGCGTTTGTACATCCAATTCTTCCGGACATTTTGTAACGATTATGATGTTTGCTCGTTTTTTGTTTTTTGCCGGTTCTCTCAATCTTCCGGCGGGCAATAATTTGTCTTTGTCGAACAAACGCCGATAATCGGTGAGTAGAATCGACAGCGAAGGTTTGACATAACGATGTTGAAAAGCATCGTCCAATAAAATTACTTCCGGTCGAATGTTGTTGGGTAATTTTAATAATTGATTGATTCCTCTTCTGCGATTCGCATCAACGGCGACTAAAATTTCCGGAAATTTCTGATGCATTTGAGCGGGTTCGTCTCCAATTCTTTCGCTGTTTGCGTTTTCATCCGCCAAGATAAAACCGGATGTTTTACGTTTGTAACCTCGACTCAACACAGCTACTTTGTAGTTCGGACTTAGCAATCGTATTAAATATTCGATGTGAGGTGTTTTTCCTGTTCCTCCTACGGCTAAATTTCCAATCGAAATAACCGGAACAGAAAACTCTTCGACCGGAAAAAAATTCCAGTCAAAGAGTTTGTTTCTAATTCCGATTCCGATTCCATAAAGCCATGAAATAGGAAGCAGTTTATTATTTATTTTTAGCCCTTGATTCATTTGCAACGATTAAGTTGCAAATATAGACTTTATTTTACACCTATCATAATGACTTCAATTGAATTATTGGAGTCTAAAAGTAAATTGGCAACCTTCTGAATGTCACTTGGAGCAACAGCATCCAATGTTTTTAGATAGTCGGAGTAAGCATTGTATCCTATTTTGTGATATTCTGAAATTACAGATGACCAATAGTTATTTTCTTGTAATTGTTCTTGATATCTTTTGGACATAAATTCTTTTACCTTGCTGTAATCTTCTTCTCGTGGACCTTCCAAAGTGATGTTTTTAAATTCTTTATGAACAATCGAGTTCAAATGTTCCGCTTTTTCCGTTTCCGTTTCAAATACTATTTGAAGAGCTGTTTGCCCTTTTGGATAGTCTTTGATAGAAGCAGATACATCTACGCCATACGTTCCGCCTTCATCTTCGCGTACTTTTTCTGTGTAAACAATTTGAAGTATTTGTTGAAGCATATCCACTTTGATTCGGTTTTCCAATGTTGGACTTATTGTAGCTGAATATTGATTAACTACAGTCGCTTTCGGATTTTCCATTTGTTTCTCAAAAATATTTTTGATTACTCCTTGTACAAAATCCATGTTTACAGGAAGTGCTTTTTCTTCTCGATTGATAGAAGGTAAATTGCCCAAATATTTAGTAATTAATGATTTGCTTTCTTCTATGTCGATATTTCCTGTGAAAACAAACGTGAAATCACTTGCATCCGCTAAACGGTCTTTTCGCCAGTCGAGAATTGTTTGATAATTCGCTTTTTCCAAATCGGACACTTTCAATCGTTTGTTCCGAACCTGATTTTGAAAACTGACTTTATTTATTGTATCAACCAAAGCCGCGTATGGATTGGCCTCTGTGCTTTCCAACGCCGATTTTATGCGTCCGATATAAGATTGATAAGCATCATCGTCCCCACTGAAATCCGTGAAATTCAGATATATCAATTGAAGCATCGTTTCAAAATCTTTGATGTTGGATGAGCCGGATAATCCTTCTGTTTCCAGATTTATTTGAGTGTTTACACTTACTTTTTTCCCTGCCAACGCTTTTCTTAAGTCATTCGCCTTAAAACCGCCTAATTTTCCCAAACGAGAAACTTCATCATATAACGAAATGTTTTCTGATTCTAATTCCGAAAAAAGAGAAGTTCCTCCCGGGCTAAATGCTTGCATTAGAATTTCATCATCTTTGAAATTTGTCGGTTTAATAACTACTTTTACTCCATTGGACAAAGTGTAATTTGTTGTTCCGAAAATATCGTCTTTTGATTCTTTTATGATTGAACCTCCAGCCGGAATTTCAGCTAATAGAGGTTTGTCATTCGTAACTTCTTCCAACGCTTGAATTTCTTCGCTTCGAGCTTCGTAAAACCATTTTAATAAATCTTCTTTTGACGGAAGTACAACGTCATTTTCCGGAGCGATTAGGGAAATAACGATATTTTTATCTCCTATCATTTCATGGATATGCATATTAATTGCTTCCAACGGAATTTCCGGAGCCATCATGGAAATAAGGTTATATTCCATTTCAATTCCAAAAAGAGTTCCTCCTTGAGTAAAATGATTTACATAATCAAACGAATATTTTGAATTTTGCGTTTTCTCTCTTTCATTGAAGGCATTTTCAACAGAAATGATAATATTTGTTCTTGCTCTATCGTATTCACTCAAGTTAAAACCATGTTGTTTTACTCGCTCCAATTCTCTGGTAATCGTTTTTAATCCTCTTTCAATTTCACTTCCTTTTACATACACGTCACCGGAAAGGGATTCTTTGGTTTGCGTATTGACAAATAAACTATTTCTAACACTTGCGCCCATAAAAGGAGGGTCAGCTTGTTGAGATAGCTCATTTAAGCGTTCTTGCATAATTCCGGAAACAACAGCATTCATGTAATCTTGAAGTAATTTATAAATGGTTCCGGATTGCTCTTTGGGCATTGGGTCGTGTTTAAATTCAACAGAAACAGCCGTATAGGTAGCCTCTTTATCTGTTGCAATACCGACAAGCGGTTCGTCATTGTCTGCAATTTCAATTTCCGGACGCGGAGTCGGATTTGCCGGCGCAGAATCATTTTTGAATAATTTGGTCAATTTAGCTAATATTTGTTCCGGGTCAATATCTCCAACAACGATTAATGCTTGAAGGTCCGGACGGTACCATTTTTCGTAAAAATCACGAAGCGTTTGAGGTTCGAAATTTAGAATGATTTCTTCTGTTCCGATAATGTTTCGTTGAGAATAAATACTGCCGGGAAGTATTTCCGGTAACATTTTTTCCATCATTCTCCAATTGGCATCGCCTCTGGTGCGCATTTCTTCTCGGATAACTCCTCTTTCTTTGTCGATTTCTTCCGGGTCCAATAATAATGAGCCGGACCAATCGTGAAGAACGATTAAACAAGTATCAATAATGCCTTCACGCAATAGCGGCACATTAGATATATTGTAAACTGTTCGGTCGAAAGACGTAAATGCATTTAAATTGACACCAAATTTAACTCCAATAGTTTCCATGTAACTAATCATGGAATTTCCCGGAAAATGAGTCGAACCATTAAATGCCATGTGCTCCAAAAAGTGAGCGAGTCCATTTTGATTGTCTTCTTCCAATACTGCTCCTACATTATGAGCAATGTAAAAATCGGCTCTTTCTTTTGGTAAGTCATTGTGACGGATGTAATAAGTCATTCCGTTGTCCAATTTTCCATAAAGCACTTTCGGGTCAATTGGAACTTCCATTTGCGCAAATGCTGCGACAAAATTAAAAAGGATTAATCCTAAAATAAGGAGATTTTTTTTCATTTTTTTATTTATTGAATAGTGATAAAAATAGTTTACCCCCAACCCCCTGAAGGGGGCTTTTTAGTAGTGGGACAATTCAATTTAGCACAAATATTCATGAATTATGTGCAGCAAAGTCCCCTTTGGGGGATTTAGGGGTAAAAAAGTATTTAATAAATTGATTCGACCATGATTGCTTGACGATAGTCATAATTTTGCCAAGCATTTAACATCCTTTTTTGGTCATATATTTCTTTTCCGACAATTCCTTTTGTTACTTGAACGCCAATGCTTTCGGTTGATTCTTCAAGCAAACTGGAAAAGAAATCTTTTTGAGCAGGATATTCATTGATTGCATACTCTTGAAGTTCAGCCAATTCAGCCGCCGATTTAATCGCTAAATCAATTCCACCTAATGCATCAACCAAACCAAGTTCCAAAGCTTGTTTTCCGGTCCAAACTCGTCCTTGTCCAATCGCATCAATTTCTTCTTTTGTTTTTCCTCTGCCTTCTGCACATCGACTTAAAAACAAGTCATATCCTCTTTCAACGTATGCTTGTAACATCAAACACTCATCACTGTTTAGCGGACGAGCCGGTAATAATCCAATACCGAAGAGAGGAATGGATAAAGTGCCACCGCCAACATTTGAATGTTTGTTTGTTGTTACTTCGTCGTGATTCGCACCCATTTTCTTAGCCAATTGAGCGCCGTTTGGCATCAATCCGAAAATACCAATCGAACCGGTTAATGTGTTTGATTCAGCAATGATTTTATTGGCGATACAAGAAATATAATATCCTCCGGATGCCGCATAATTACCCATAGAAACAACTACCGGTTTTTCAGCTTTCAATTCTTTGACTGCATTCCAGATTTGTTCAGATGCATAAGCACTTCCTCCGGGAGAATTAACACGGAAAACAACCGCTTTCACGTTTTTGTCGTTTTTTAATCTATTTAGCTCTTTTACATATTCTTTAGCCGTAATATTTTGAGCAGGAAAAAGGCTTGCTACTTCATCTGAAACGATTTCGCCTTCAGCATATAAAACAGCAATCTTGTCTTTGGTGTTATTCTTTTTGCCATCAGGAACAGTTTTCATTTCTCTCACTCCTGCAAATTTTAACTTTTGGTCGGTAGATGTTGCAGTTAATTCTTTTAAATAAGTCTCTATTTCAGATATGTATTTCACTCCGTCTATTAATTTATAGTCAACAAGAGATGCTGCAGACGAAAAAAGTAAACATTCGTCAGCATATTGATTGAGTTGTTCAACGGAAATATTGCGACTTTCCGAAATGCCCGCTAACAATGTGCCCCAAATATCATTTAAGAAAGATGCTGTTTGTTCTTTATTTGCCTCGCTCATTTTGTCTTGAATGAAAGGTTCTACTGCTGATTTATAAGTTCCTACTTTAAATACTTGCATCTCAATTCCCCATTTTTCAAACACGCCTTTGTTGAATTGAATGGATGTTGCTAAACCTTTGAAATCGAACATTCCTTCCGGATTCATGAAAATTTTATCCGCAACGGAACTTACATAATAGGATTGTTGAGTGAAATTTTCCCCGTATGCAATAATGAATTTTCCACTTTCTTTGAAATCTAATAATGCTTTTCGAATAGGCTCCATCGTTGCATAGCCACCATAAACATATCCGGATTTTAGATAAATACCTTTGATTTTTTCATTTTCTTTCGCTTTTTTAATAGAAGAGAGAATGTCATTCAATCCTAAACTGCTATTAGTCGAACCAGTCATCAAAAAGTCAAGTGGATTTGAGTCTTCTCGTTCAGTGATACTTCCGCTTAAATCAATTTTCAGAATGCTGTCTTTTTGCAAATTGAAAGCCGGAGTACTTCCGAAAGAAGCTGCCACTCCGATAAAAATAATAAATGACAAAATACTTAGAACTGTACTTGCGATGATAACTCCCAGCGTGGAGGCAAACATCATTTTAAAGAAATCTTTCATTGATTTTTAATTTTATTTGTTAGTTGAATTATAATTTTTTTAATCATTTTGAAATTCTAAAATATCTCCGGGTTGACAATTTAATTCCTTGCACAATGCTTCTAATGTGCTAAAGCGAATGGCTTTGGCTTTTCCCGTTTTTAGGATAGACAGATTAGCAGGAGTAATGTCTACTTTTTCGGAAAGGTCATTCAGGGAAATTTTGCGTTTCGCCATCATAACATCCAGATTTACTATTATTGACATGTTTTTTCGATTTTAGACAGTTAATTCTTGTTCTTCTTTGATTACAAGGGTATATCTTAATATTTCAGAAAGGATAAGAATTACCAATCCGATGAAAAGACAGGAATAATTAAGTTCTTCCATTATAATGTTATACTCTTCCAATTGTATGTAAAAACTGTTAATAATACTTGTGAAAATCTTATATATAGAATCAACAAAAAATAGACATAATAACAAAATGGGTATTTCCCTAATTTTATTTATATTCTGAATCGTATAAAATTTATCTTTTGAAACCGATTTAATAACTTTATAGGCTATAAAGGGCAGATAAATAAAAATTCCGATAAGAATAAAGATTAATAGAGAATTGCTGATTTTTAGTATCTTGATGTGGAGAGGAATAATATTGGGTAATTGCTTTAAATAAAATATAGCTTCTCTAAATTCAATGCGTATATTTTCTCCGGTTTTGTTATTTATCATTGCAGACGGGAAAGTTGCAGTGCCTTCTCTTGGAGTTATTTTTCCCCCAAGTACATCAAAATTGGAAGGTTCCCCATTTTCAAATTCTCTCATTCCTAATTTCGCTCCTCCTATTCCTGCATCAATTATCTCATAGACGCGATTGCCTAAGAATATAATGTAGGTAATTGCAAGAATTGCTGTGTAAACATATAATCTCTTACTCATAACAAATTTGCATAATATTTATTAATGTTGAATTTCAATGTTAATTTATCGTTTGTCGATATGCAAAGGTAAATATTAATTTTTGAATAAAGCAAATTTTTTATCGAAAAACAATAAAAAAATATTGAATAAAGCGACTATACCCCTAAATCCCCTAAAGGGGACTTTTGCTGACGCCTGTTACCGCGCTTTACAAAGTCCCCTTTAGGGGATTTAGGGGTTGAAATTTAGGATTGGAAGCAATACTTTTGCCAAAACTAGGCTTAAATAAAGAAAAATTGTATTTTTGTATTTAAAGCATAAAAATGCTAAATGTTTAAATGCTAGTATAATGCAACACATTTTTATTTTTGAAACAATAGTTTCTGTAATTTATTTGATTCTGGTAATAGGAACAATTCTAGTTGTTTTAACAGAGAATAGAAATCCCATCAAAACAATTGCTTGGCTATTAGTTTTGTTTTTTATTCCTTTGGTCGGTCTCATCTTTTATTACATATTCGGACAAGATACGCGCAAACAGAGAGTTGTAAATAAAAGATACTACAATAAAATAAAAAACCTAAGCTTTAAAGAGTTAGTTGTTGATGAAAATATCGAAATCCCTTCAGAATACACAAACTTAGTTAAATTATTGAAGAGCAATAATCATTCACCGCTTCTTCAAGGAAGCGTCGTTGAAGTTATTGAAACCGGCGAGAGGATGCTAGAAGCTTTATTGGAAGATATGAGCAAAGCAAAAGACCATATTCATATTGAATTTTTCATTTTCAAGAATGACGATACCGGAAAAATAGTTAAAGCGATGCTCATGAGAAAAGCAGCCGAAGGTGTCAAAGTACGCTTTATTTACGATAATGTAGCCAACTGGAGAGTTCCCCGCAAGTTTTATTATGAAATGACAACAGCAGGAGTTGAAGTTACTTCTTTAATGGAAACCAAATTTCCTTTGTTACAAAGCAGTAAAATTAATTATCGAAATCATCGTAAAGTGGTTGTCATTGACGGAACAGTTGGATATGTCGGCGGAATGAATATCGGCGATAGCTATTCAATCAACCCGAATTGGCATGATAGACATTTGCGCATGGAAGGAATGGGAACACATGGTTTACAGGCCAGCTTTATGATTGACTGGTATTCTGCGGGTAAACCTTGGGTTGATACAAAACGATATTTTCCTCCAATGAAAATACAGACAAACAATTTAATGCAAATTGTAACAAGTGGTCCTTTTACCGAATATTCCAATCTTTTACAAGCAACAATAAGTCTTGTTTTGTTGGCAAAAAAATATCTTTATCTGCAAACACCTTATTTTCTTCCAACAAACCCATTGTTTGAAGCCTTACAAATTGCTTGTTTGAGCGGAGTTGATGTGCGTTTAATGGTTTCTAAGCGTTCCGATTCTCCTTATATTGACCCAGCGGCTCATTCTTATTATGAAGATTTATTGAAAGCCGGTATGCGAATTTATGAAATTGAAGATAAATTTATTCACGCCAAAACAATTGTGGCAGATGATTATATTTCAGTTGTTGGTTCTTGCAATCTGGATTTTAGAAGCCTTGAAACCAATTTTGAAATTAATTGCTATATGTATGACCGAAAAATAGCATTAGAAAATAAGGAAATCTTTTTTCAGGATTTGAAACACTGCAAAAAAATCCATTATCAAGAATGGAAAAAACGAAGTCGAGGAAAAAAATTACTGGAATCTTTTATGCGCCTATTTGCTCCTTTAATGTAAATGTTCCAAAAAAGAATGTCAATCAGCACTGTCTACTTATTTCATTATTGAGGAATAGGCAAATCATACTGTTTTAAAAACGAAAGTTTGTCCCAATAACCACGCTGAAGAACAATTTTTCCATCTTGTATTTGAAAAAATCCACAACCTCGGAATCCGCTCGGGTCTTTCCATTCAAGGATTGCCCATTCGCCGTCTTGGAAGATGTTTTCGGGAATACAAGTCATCTCTGCTAATTCAAATTCATTGGTAAACATTTGTCGAATTGCTGCTTTTCCTATTACAGGTTCGTTCGCTACTTGATGATTTATTGCATTGTCGGCATACAATGCAGAAATTGTTTCTATATCTGCCCGATTAAATGCGGCAATCCACTTTTCTAAAACTTCTATCGGTTTTGTCATCTTTATTTCATTTCTCGTTTCGTTGTTGTCTAATCGTTAAAATTTCGGGATTGTCACTGACTGCTATCTGTCCGTTGAATGTTTGTCAATTTGATATTTTCTTTCTCTTTCCAAAAAGTCTGCGAGTGATTGCCCAAGCACAAAAGCTGCAGTTTATTTTTCTAATTCATTTATTGTCATTTGTTCGTACTCCACATTAAATCCTATTTTTAACTGACTTTTATACAACTCTATCAACTGTTTTAATTCGTTATCCTTTCCAGAAAGACGATAATGGTTGGCTAAGTTCTTCAGAACGAAAGGGTAATTAATAGCAACAATTCCAGATATGCGAGGAAAATCATTCTCTTTAACATTTTTGTAGAAGGTTAAATTTTCGACTTTGAAAAGTTGTTCAAGTTTAGTAACGTCAATTTGATATTCTGTGTCCTTTGTTTTTATCGGAGTCAATCGGGAAGCAAGTCCGCAAAGCTGAAAATATTCTTCTAATCCACCTAAAAAACTTGGGTCGCAACTTATAGAGAAATATATTGGTCGCTCTGAAAAATTATCTTCAACAATTTGTAACAGAATGGCTCGTTGAGGACTTAACAATGTTCTTCTTGTTGCTTCTTCTCCTTCAATCTTTGAGTGCATTCGCCAAGATTGCAAATCAGGAGCGACAGCCCATTCCATTTTATAATCTTCGGGCAATTCAAACTTAGTCCTATCCATAGACGAAATATCTATGTAAACATTCGTTTCCCTCCATTTAAAAGGGCGAATATCCATTATTTGCTCTTCGGTAAGTTCTATATTTATCTTCCGAACACCATTTTCTAATCCCTTTTTCAGAAAATTCACATACCAAGGTCTGTCTGTCAAACCAATCGGGATTACCGTCACATCTGTTCTAAAATTCTCGCAAATCTGCAAATAAGTGCAAATATTAAAATCAGCATCTCCACCTGTAAAAAGAATGGCGTTTTCACTGCAACCTGCTAAGAGATTTCTGCCATATTCTATCAACCAATCGGGGAAAGTACCCTTTTTGAAAGCAAGTTCATAATAATATTTCAGTTTTTCCGCATTATAATTTCGCATTTCTGCCATAGCAAGTGAACCACATTCTGCTGAATAAAAATATTTCGCATCTCCGTAATTGGGATTTAGTTCAATTGCTTTGTCGAGATATTCTAAAACCCGCTCCGAATATGCATAATCATAGCCTTTTAAAGGTCGACTGTCGTATGCTCGATAATGATTGAACCATCCCAAATAATAGTATATTTCTGCATCATTTGGCGATTGTTTTAATGCTTGCTCAAGCAAATTGATAGCGTCATCGTAATGTTCCGCCTTAAATTTTTCCAACGCTTTTTCTTTCAATGATATGTTCTGCGAAAAACCACAAACAGAAATAAGCATTGCTGTCAATGAAAAAATAAGTTTATTCATCTTTCTCGTTTTTTCTGTTTCTGGTTGCACTTCCGTTCAACCTTGCAGGCAACTATTTATTAGGTAAGATATATTATTTCTCAATTAATCCAAATCTGCAGTCGAATTAGATAAAAAAGTCATCATCATACGATATACATCGTCTGGGTTCTTGAAGTCGATTTTTTCTCTCTTTGCGAAATTTTTTAGTTCTTTCTTGCAGCATCCAATTGCTTTTGCTAAGGAAGACGCAGAATTAAATTGTTTAAAATTGTCGTTAACTTTAACATAGTAAGAGCAATCTGGAATTGTAGTCATTCCATCATCTCTTGTATAGCGGGCGGATGTTAAAGAGCCTGAATCTGCGAGTTTGTAACTAGAGATCCCATAACTTTGAGTTCGATGACCCATTCCTGTGGCTTTGCCAACGGAAATCCATTTCGCTCCCCATTCAATATAATAGAAGCCATCTCCAATCGAAACTCGTTCCAAGAATCTATTTTTTAATGCATTTTCAAAAACTCGTTCGCCTATAACAACAGATCTAACTTCAGAAGGATTTTCGAATGTGAAAACCACACTGTCTTCATTTAAGTATTGCATTTGCCGTTGAATTGTTGAATAGTTATAATATCCAGCAGCCTTAGTGCCATCCTTTAATAAGGCGATGCCTTTTTGATATTCGGGGAACAACATTTCTTGATCCGAAGTTCTTTGCGCATAAATGTGGCTAATGCAAAACAAAAATAATAAACAATATACTGTCTTTTTCATAATATTGAGAGTGTAAAATTACTAATTCCACAAATTTAATATAAATCTTTAGGAATTTCTCTTAAATAAATAAAAATAAATCTAAATTTGATGTTTGTTATTTGTTTTCCGAAACTTAAAAATAATTCTTCAATTTTAATTTGTCAAAAAATGTTGAATTTATCTTTGGTTGTGATTGCTCTTTTTCCCTCAATTTAATTGTCATTTTTTGTCATTTTAGAAGTTGAAAAATACATCAATTTGTCGTTTTTGAGCCGAACTGTTTTTATTATTCTAAAATTATGCCTATATTTGCTGCATTGTACACGATTCCAACTAATCTTATGTTAATATTTTAATGAAGAATATATTAGTACTAGATGATGATATAACTTTAGGCTTGATGTTAAAGACCTGGCTTACAAAAAAAAGTTTTGCTGTTCATACTGCAATTAGTGTAGCTAATGCAAAAAAAGTAATAGAGCAATTTAAGCCGGATCTTGTTATTTCTGATTTACGCCTTCCTGATGATAGTGGTATTTCTTTCCTAAAATGGATGAAAAGTGTTTATCCTGAGGTTATATTTATTATGATGACGGGTTATGCCGATGTTCAAACTGCCGTTGAATCCATTCGATCGGGAGCTTATGATTACATCGCAAAGCCATTAAATCCGGAGGAACTTCTCAAAAAAATGAATGCGGCTGCTTCTGTCGTGAAGAAAGAAAAAGAAGCAAAAGCATCTCGAAAAACTAAAACTGAGGACAATGTTTTTGAAAATGGCTATGTAAAAGGTCAGTCTTTGGAGTATAAAAGAGTCTATGAATATGTCGAATTAGTTGCACCTACAAATCTTGCGGTATTTATCAAAGGAAATAGTGGTGTTGGTAAAGAGCATATTGCTCGTATGGTTCATGATAAAAGCAAACGAGCAAGCGGACCATTTGTGCCGGTTGACTGCGGTGTAATGTCCAGAGAATTGTCCGCCAGTGATTTTTTTGGTCATATAAAAGGTTCTTTTACAGGAGCTATCAGTAATAAAAAAGGACATTTTACCGAAGCTCATGGAGGAACTTTGTTTTTGGATGAAATAGGAAATTTGTCTTCTGATGTGCAAATGCAACTGCTTCGGGTATTACAAGAAAAGAAAATAAAACCGGTAGGAGCAAGCAAAGAAGAAGATGTCGATGTTCGGATTGTTGTTGCAACAAACGAAGATATGGAACAATCAATTGCTTCGGGTAAATTCCGTAGTGATTTATATCATCGTTTGAATGAATTTCTTATAAAAATGCCACCTTTGGAAGAATGTACGGATGACATTGCTTTATTTGCTCATCATTTTCTTGCCAAAGCGAATCAAGAAATTGATAAAAATGTAATTGGATTTGATGAAGAGACCCTTGAATGCTTAAAAACCTATCATTGGCCTGGAAATATAAGAGAATTAAGAAATGTCGTTTTTCGATTAGTCTTAGTTTCTCAAACTCCGACTATTACTGTTGACCTTTTATCCGATAATATTCCTGAAATATACGATTATTATCAAAAAAGACAATAGAGTTCGAGTTGTTAGTAGGATGACTTATTAAATGAATTAAATTATGTCTCGAGGTAGAAATACAAAATTCGTTGTCGTTCTCGGATACGTTTTAATGGTCGCTTTGGCTGTTTTTGGTATCATCTGGATATATCTAGAATTGTTGAACTTTTCTAAAGTGGCGGAAAATCCTCGCCAACAAAAAGAATTAGTTGTTTTGAGTTCGACTTTGGCTACAATGTATCAGGCTGAAGGTACTGTCGGTTTGTTGGCAGTTGCTACAGACCCGACTTTGAGTTTGGAATATGATTCTTTAATGACTGCTGTTTTTTACCAAGTCGATTCCTTGAAAAATATTTCTTCCGATTCTTATTTAAATGAGCATTTAGATAGTTTGAATCTGTTATTGCAGAAAAAACAAGAAAATATTAAGGCGTTGGTGGATTTGAATAATTCACTTGAAAGAACAACTACAAGAGAAATAACGAAAACAACCATATTAACACAGAAAAATCAGGATTATTTAGATAATTTATTAGACAGTTTATTAATCAATCGTGTAAATCAAATTGAAGATACAACTCTAATTGTGGGGGAAAAGAAAGGCTTTTTCCGTAGAATTGGAGATGCAATCAAATCAAGTCAGCCGGATACATTGAGGCAAATATCATCCTCTGCATCCATAACGACCGAAGACGCGATAATTCCTCTTCTCAGGGATACAATTGTTGATTTTATCCAAGAAATTAACCAAATGGCGCAAAAAAAGAATGCAGCTATAATAAATCAACTCGTAAAACAACAAAACGAACTGTATGCCGTGAATGAGAAAACAACTTCTCAGATCAATATGATAATGAATGAGTTGGAAGCTAAAGAACATGCAAATACCCTCCGAGTCATTGAAGAACAAACACATACAATAGAACGCTCGTCCAAAGTTGTTGCAATTATTGCTTTAGCAGCTATAATTATCGCTATCTTTTTCATGTCATGGATTATTCGCTCCATTACCATTGGCCAGCGCCTTCAAAAGGAAATTGAAGCTGAAAAGAAAAATGTTGAACGCTTATTGGCTTCTCGTGAGCAACTTATGATGACTATTACGCATGATATTAAAGCGCCAATTAGTTCTATTATGGGTTATCTCGAATTGATGATGAAAGATAAACCGTCGTCAAAAGATGCTTACTATATTGAAAACATGCAGCATTCCGCGTTGCATATTCTTAATTTGGTTAAAAATTTATTGGATTTTCATTCCTTAGATGTAAATCAACAAAAAACCGAACAACTGCCTTTTTCTCCATTCATATTAATCAGAGATATCTACGAAAGTTTTGTTCCGGTTGCGAAGAAAAAAGATCTGCTGGTTGATAGCGTTATTGATATTGATAAAGATGAAAATTACCAGACTGATCCTTACCGCATCCGTCAAATTGTAAATAATATTTTTTCAAATGCGATTAAATTTACACCGGCCAAAGGCGTAGTTAGTCTTTTTGCAACTTTATCTAAAGCAAAGAATAAAACATCTTTGATTATTTCCATTAAGGATACCGGTCCCGGAATAAAAGATGAAGATAAAGATTCAGTTTTTGAAGAGTTTAAACGCTTGGATTACAGCGGAACAGGAATTGAAGGGTCTGGCTTGGGATTAAATATTTCTGCAAAACTGGCTCGCTTATTAGGAGGTTCTATTGATTTGAAATCAAGCTTGGGAAAAGGTTCCGTTTTTACAATAACTATTCCGTTATATCCGATAATCCCTTCAGATACTTTAGAAAAGAAGAAGTCGATTAAAATTCCAACGCCAGCAGAAAAACCGCCAGCAATGTCGATGTCAATGTCAATGGAATGTTTAGATAGAAGCCAGCTGAAAATATTATTTATAGATGATGATATTGTTCACTTAAATCTGCTGTCAGAGCTGTTAAAACGGGAAGGGATCATTCCATATACGTGCTCCGGTTCTTTGGAAGCATTAGAATTACTGCAAAGAGAACATTTTGATCTTATTTTTTCAGATATTCAAATGCCGGATATGAATGGATTTGAATTACTCGAACGTATCCGAATGTCTGATTTTGACGGATCCGTAACGATTCCGATTGTAGGTCTATCCGCCAATTCGCATTTGTCAGAATCGAAGTATCGAGAAGCCGGATTTTGTGAGTTTTTGGCAAAACCTTTTGCGCCGGAACAACTCTTTGAAATCATTTACAAATACACAGGCAAAGGAAACATAGCGATAAACGATGTCAGACCTAATGAACGGAATGGCTTTGCTTCTCTATTGAGTTTTGCCGGAGATGATCCGGAAGCCGAAAAATCAATTATTCAGTCTTTTATAGACGAAAACCAAAAAAATGTGGCTCTTTTAGTTCAAGCATTTGATAACGATGATTGGCTCGGAGTGAAAAAAATTGCCCATAAAATGCGTCCTCTAATGCGAATGGTTTCGGCTCAAAAACTAGCTCTTATTTTGGAAGATTATGAAAAAGGGAATCAGTCAAAAGAAAATAAACCCCTTCTGATAGAGCTTATTCAAGAAAAAATAAGAGACGCCGAAAATTATTTTAATTAGGAAATTAATATCTGAAAGTTCCGAAGACAGAGACGAATAATTCCTTGTTAGAAGAGAAAGACGTGTTTTAACATCTTGTTTTTATCATAGAGAAGAAAGAATCCTTTTGCTTAATATAGACAATTTTAGTTGTGTTTTTTATCCTAAAACTGCAACTAAAATATCAGTTTAAGTTTTGTTTATGATATATTTATTTCTACATTTGTCTTTCTAAACTAATATAAAAAACAATATCTTATGAAAATATTAATTGCTACAGAGAAGCCTTTTGCTGCAGAAGCAGTAACAGGGATTAGAGAAGTTATTGAAAAAGCTGGAATGGAAACGGTTTTATTGGAAAAATACACCGATAAAGCACAGTTATTAGATGCAGTTAAAGATGCGAATGCAATTATTATCCGTAGTGATATTATTGATGCTGAAGTTTTGGACGCCGCAAAAGAGTTGAAAATTGTTGTGCGCGCGGGAGCTGGTTATGATAATGTCGATTTGGATGCCGCAACAGTGCATGGAGTTGTTGTTATGAATACTCCGGGACAAAATTCGAATGCGGTTGCAGAATTAGCGCTTGGCTTGATGGTTTCAGCAGCGCGTAATTTTTACGATGGAACTTCAGGAACAGAATTGATGGGCAAAAAATTAGGAATTCATGCGTATGGAAATGTTGGTCGCAATGTAGCTCGCATCGCCAAAGGATTTGGAATGGGAATTTACGCTTATGATGCTTTTTGTCCCAAAGAAATCATTGAAAAAGAGGGAGTAAAAGCTCTTTCTTCAGTTGAAGAATTATACGAAACTTGCCAATATATTTCTTTACATATTCCTGCAACAGCAGAAACGAAAAATTCAATCAACTATGCTTTGTTGAATAAAATGCCTAAAAAAGCAGTATTAGTAAATACAGCTCGAAAAGAAGTTATCAATGAAGAAGAATTAGTGAAATTGATGGAAGACCGTTCGGATTTCAAATATGTAACGGATATTATGCCTAAAAACGATTCCGAAATGAAAGAGAAATTTCCAAAACGCTATTTCTCAACTCCTAAAAAAATGGGCGCTCAAACAGCAGAAGCGAATAACAATGCCGGAATTGCTGCAGCCAATCAAATTGTCGATTTTCTGGTAAATGGCAATGTCAAATTTCAAGTAAATAAATAGACCTCTCACCCTGCAAGGGCTGAAAGCCTGTTTTAGTTTAGCCCAACACAACGCGTTGGGCTGAAGAAAAACAGGCTTTCAGCCCTTAAATGCAGTCTTTCTGTCTTGAATTGATGATATTGACCTGCGGTACTGTTGGAATTTCGGAGCTAATTTAAACTTACAACTTAATACTTATAACTAACAATGTTGCGATTTCGTTTAATGATTATGCAGTTTCTCGAATATTTTATTTGGGGAGCTTGGTTGATTTCTTTTGGCGGTTATTTGAGTTTTGGTTTGGAAGTTCCTGCTACAGGTCCTCAAATTGGTGCTATTTTCGCGATAGCCGGATTTGCATCTCTTTTGACTCCGGGCATTGTAGGTATGATTGCCGATAAATGGATTAATTCCGAGCGATTGTTTGGAATTTGTCATTTATTAGCGTCCATTGTTCTCTTCTTTGCATCCCGAGCTACAACCTACGAGCAATTGTTCCCATTGATGCTTTTGAACGCATTGTTGTTTATGCCGACTATTGCTTTAAGCTATTCAGTCTGTTTCAGTATTTTGAAGAACAAAGGATTGGATCCGGTCGGAGACTTTCCGCTGATTCGCATTTGGGGAACCGTTGGATTTATCATTGCAATGTTTGTCGTTGATTTGATGGAATGGAAAATTTCGCCGAATCAATTACTGTTGGCATCCGGAGCATCTTTGGCATTAGGAATTTATTCATTTACACTTCCTCCCTCGCCACCTTTAAGAACCCGAATCAATTCAGGTTGGAAATCCATTTTTGGTTTGGATGCTCTGATTTTATTCCGCCAGAAAAACATGAGAGTATTTTTTATTTTTTCTATTCTGTTAGGCGTTTGTTTGCAAGTGACCAATAGTTTCGGCTCCTCTTTTATTTTAGGATTTGGAAATGAAAATGTCTATGGAGATACCTATTTGAATACATTTGCATTAAAACATTCCAACATCTTTCTTTCGATTGCTCAAATTTCAGAAGCCTTATTTATCTTGGCAATTCCTTTTGCTATGCGTAAATTTGGAATAAAAACCGTTGTCCTTATCAGCTTAGGAGCTTGGGTATTGCGTTTTGCTTTTTTAGGAATAGGAAACCCGGGAAGTGCAGTTGTTTGGTTAGTCCTTTCTATGATTATTTATGGTTTAGCTTTTGACTTTTTTAATATTTCAAGTTCGTTACTGATTGAAAAAGAAGCTCCGGCGCATATACGAGCCAGTTCGCAAGGGCTATTAATGATGGCTACCGGAGGTTTGGGATCCATATTGGGGAATATTAGTTCCGGATTTGTTGTCGGTTATTTTACACAAGATGGCGTAACGCAATGGTCTTCAATTTGGTTTACATTTGCCGCTTATGCATTCATTTTAGGAATACTATTTGCTTTTTTCTTTAAATACAAACATGTTTCAACTCCGTCTTCTTGAAAAATATTTTCTAAAATAGAAAATGAAATAAAGTTTGATTTTGATAAATAATTTAAAATGACAAAAAATAAAATTTGCATAGCATTGTGTCTTATTTTGGGAATCATTTCGTTGAATGGATGTTTCTTTGGTAATAGTGCTGCATGGCAAACAATTACTTCGACAGACAAGCGGTTTTTAATTACTATTCCGGCAAGGTGGGAGCAATTAAAAAACTATGAATTGAATGATGAGGCCGATATTCAGGCACAGAAAAAATACGGAGATCACTATCTGGTTGTATTAGCTGATAATAAAGTTGATTTGGATTATTCGTTTGAATATTGGCTAGACGAAGTTCTAGGCGGAATTTTGTCGTCTTGGGAAAATAGCGCAATATTAAATACGATCGACATACAAATTGACGAACAACCAGCTAAACAATATGAAATCAAAGGTTACTTTGATCGTGTTAGAATCAGAATGTTAGCAACTTACATTGATGGAGAAACCTATTTTGCGCAGGTTCTTGCATGGACAACCGAATCTAAATATAAATCGTCTGAAGAAGATTTTAAGAAAATAGTTAATTCAATTAAAGGATTAGATTAAATAGTTGGACAAAAATAATCCCTCCTAATTTCAAAAGTTTCCAATAGAACGCAGATAAAGCGGATTTAGCGGATTGTCGCAGATAATAAATCCGCGCTTACCCGCTAAATCCGCTTTATCTGCGTTCCATTGGAAACTAATTATTTTGCTTTTCTGGCAAT
>JGI996J12353_1000137_pt1 | contig 21010 bp, 18 predicted proteins | sample IntmicLarv5ML5BL_FD_12353 | JGI IMG/M metagenome (IMG submission 12353) | reverse complement strand
TTGAAAGCGCATGGCATTCAAGTCGGCAAAAAAATTCAAACTTATACTTACTGGGGAGAAAAAGCATTTACTTCAGGACCGGTATATTTTGGTGCAATTATTTGCTTTCTATTCCTATTCGCATTTTTCATTGTTCCCCAAAATTCCAAATGGTGGTTATTAGGAGCTACTGTCTTATTTATAATGCTTGCTTGGGGAAGAAATTTGGCTTGGTTCAATGATTTTATGTACTATCATTTTCCTTTTTACAGTAAATTCAGAACCGTAGAAATGGCTTTAGTCATTCCGGCTTTCACATTTCCGATTTTAGCAGTGCTGGCAATTAAAGAGCTAATAAGCAGTCAAATTGAAACACTAAAACTAAAAAAATCACTATTTTGGTCAGCAGGAGTAACCGGCGGAATTTGTCTGCTTTTGTGGATTACTCCGGGAACTTTTTTGAGTTTCGAATCCTCTTACGATGCTCAATACGAAATGCCGGATTGGTACTATTTTTCTTTAATAGAAGACCGCAAAGATTTATTGCAAGCTGATGCTTTACGTTCGTTCGTTTTCATTTTATTAGCAGCCGGATTGGTTTTTCTCTTTATTCAGGCAAAAAACAAGAAAAAAATATTGCCATATATAGCCACCGGTTTAATAGTTCTGGTTTTATGCGATTTGTGGCAAGTCGATAAGCGTTATTTGAACAACGACCACTTTTTAAGCAAAAGAACATACAAGGAGCAATTATTCCCAAAATCGGTAGCCGACAATGTGATTTTAGAGGACCCAGCGATTTCTCATCGAGTATTAAATCTCAATAACCCTTTTCAAGAATCGCGAACTGCTTTCTATCACAAATCCATTGGAGGATATCACGCAGCCAAATTAGGGCGATATCAGGATTTAATCAACTACAGATTATCGAAAGAAATAAGTACGATTATTTCGTCTTTTAACACTGCAACAAGCTTTGAAGATTTAAGCAATGCCTTGGAAAATTGTTCTTCATTGAATATGTTAAATGCAAAGTATGTTATTTATAATCCGGAACAACCGCCACTCATAAATCCTTTTGCAAACGGGAATGCGTGGTTTGTCAATTCATACAAATTTGTCAACTCGCCCAACGAGGAAATGGCGGCATTGGAAATTATTGACCCCAAAACGGAAGCCATTTTCGATAAAGAATTTGAAAATAACATCGAAAAGTTCCAAATTATTCCGGATGAAAATGCGTTTATTGAAATGACCGCTTATTATCCGAATAAAGTTGAATATAAATCTTATTCTTCTCAAAAAGGTTTAGCTATCTTTTCTGAAGTATATTACAAAAACGGTTGGAAAGCATTCATAAATGGCGAACGCGTTCCGATTAGTCGTGCGAACTGGATTTTAAGAGCAATCGTAATACCCGCCGGAGAACATCATATCGAATTTGTTTTTGACCCGGATGACATTCGAATTGCAGGAACAGTAACAACTATTTTTTCGGCTTTACTTCTTTTATTAGTCATCGGAAGTGTCGGAATTTACGGATACAGAATCAGAACGAAAAAAGAGGAAATAAAATGATTTCACTTCGTTTTTCTGTTGTTATCTGCACTTACAATCGGGCGAATTATCTCTTGAAAACATTAGAGAGTTTGGTTCCTCAGAAATTTTCCTCTGAGAAATTTGAAATAATTATTGTAGATAACAACAGCTCCGATTCGACAGAAGAAGTTTGTAATCAATTCATTAATCAGAATAAAAATCTTACTGTTCGCTATTTCAAGGAAATGCAACAGGGAATTTCTTTCGGACGAAATTGTGGTGTAAATGAAGCCAATGGCGAATTTATCGCATTTATTGATGATGATGAAACAGTTAATTCGGATTATCTGCAAAATTTGGATGATTTTTTCCAAAATTACACCGATGCCGAATTATGCGCAGGTCCGGTAGTTCCTGTTTTTGAAACATCGCAGCCACAATGGCTATCTCCGTTTTCAATGCGCTTAATTACAGGAGCTTACAATAAAGGTCAAAAGATTAAGATTGTCGGACCGAAAGACTATCCGGGAACAGGTCACGCTACATTCAAACGAGACTTGTTTCTCAAATATGGCGAATTTAAAACCAATCTGGGAAGAAGCGGAAATTCATTAATGGGCGGAGAAGACAAGGATTTCTTTTTGCGTCTAATTGAAAACAAGGTTAAATGTTATTATTTACCTTCCGCGATTATATATCACCATATTCCTGACAGCAAGTTAACGGAAGACTTTTTCAATCGGCTCACTTACGCCATTGGAAAAAGCGAACACATTCGAACGTTATCTATATCCAAATCAGCTTATTACAAACGTTTTTTTTCTGAAATAATTAAATGGGGAGCAACCGTTCTTTTATTTTTTTACTATTCAGTTAGTTTTCGATTTGCAAAAGGCAAAAAATTGGTTTTATTTCGCTACAATGTAACGAAAGGATTATTGGGAAAATAATATTGCAAAAGTTGAGAAAAAAATATCGTGGAGTCTATCTTAAATACAGAATAAAAGACTTCGGGAAACTTCGTTTTACACAAAGAATTCCCGAAGTTTTTTTGTTATAATTCAAATGAATTTAAAAATTCATATATTTCATTGGGAAAATCATTTCCACTATCATTAAAAGCTCCAATAATATATTGTCCTTTCCAAACAGCAGGAATATTGCCATTATACCTATCTTTAATCATCAAATTACCTTCAACAAAATCTTCTTTTTGTTTGGTAAAATTGAAATAAGTATTTAGAATTTCTTTCGCATTTTCTTTCGTTTTCGCATCAAGAACAAAAGCCTGCATCTTTTTTCCAGCAAAAGTATAATCTGAAATAAAAACAGGTTTCAGAAATTCGTGTCCAATATAATTACTTGATATATAAGAATTTGTATTTGGAATTAAATCAGCTTTAGGAAAAGCATTAAATATAGAAGGATATCCCGCATTCGCATCAATTTTCGCTGCAAATCCTTTTGCAATTTCCTGCATCGCTTGACCTATCGACTCACTTTCATTATTCGCCATCATTTTCACATAAATGCTACCGGAAAAGAAAAACAAACCATATTCGTCTCCTTGCGCTTCGCCTCCAATTTCATGATAATAAGTCATATCAGAAGAACGTTCCGAAGTGTACATACCAAATGCATCTTCAGGAGCCGCATGTCTGTACGCCTGAATCGTTATATAATCATCTCCTTTGGTATATACCAAACTCGTCATTTCTTGAAAATTATTTTCAAAAAACAAAGGAGCCGCACCATTAATACGCCCATACAAATTATCGCGGTTAAAAATTTCTATCTCAGGAGAAATCTCCCAACCAGCAACATTAGGGAGATTTGCTTGTAACTCCGTTGGAGTCTGCCCGAAAGTCGGCACAATGCAAAACAAACTAATTAACGTATATATATAAATTCTTTTCATTAGGCTAAAAAATAACTTGGAACATTTACAATAGGAGTTATTGCAGCTATTTTATCAGCAACGTTAAATCCTTGTGTGCAAGTAACAGAACACTCTTTACATTCTGAACATTCATTGCTTGATAAAGCTAATTCAGCAAGAGTGTCCTTCGAAAGAGAAGGTTGTTTATAACCATAATTGTACATATAAGCTCGCATAATTGTTGGAATCGGAAGATGTTTTTCACACTGACTCACACATTGCCCACAATTTTGACAATAAAGTAATTCTTTTTGTCCCAATCCTGCCAAATAGCGAATATCTGACTCTTTCAATTCCGGAGAATAAGCCGCTTCCAAACAATTTTCCAATAAATCAAAACTGGTAAATCCCGGAACCGCAGTTGTGATATTTGGATTTTGCCATGCCCAACGCAAACAAGCTGCGCCATCGACTTTCTTTTCGCCATTAGCATCTTCAACTCCTCCAACCATTGTTTTCATTGCAACAAAGCCAATTCCAGCCTCAGTTCCACGTTGAAGAAGTTCGTCCAATTCTTTACGAATTCCTAACGTAAAATTGTAGCTGATAAGAACAACTTCGTACACACCTGCTTCAATTGCTTCTTCTATTTGTTTTGGCTTATTAGCATGTGTAGAAAATCCAATATGTTTAATTTTTCCTTCTGCCTTGAATTTTTGAAGTATGGCAATCAAGCGAGGATTCTGAACTTCTCCTTCATTTTCTATTGCATGAGCGTAGAAAACATCAACATAATCCATTTGGAGGCGACGAAGACTTGTATTAAGCAATTCCTCGTATTCTTGTTCAAAATTTTCAGAATCTACATTCGCTTTCCCTTTGGTCGCAATTGTAAAGGTGCTTCTGTCTTTATCTTTGAAAAATTCACCCAGCATTTCTTCATTTCTCCCATTTTGATAGCCATGAGCTGTATCAAAATGCGTCAATCCTGAATTATATGCTGCACGAACAACTGCTGGGTTATCTGCACGCATAACTCCCATACTCAAAATAGGAATTTCCAAACCCGTTTTGCCTAGCATTCGAGTTGGAATCACTGACTCTTCTTCACTTTCCTTAACTGAAGCAATCGCTACTTGTGGAGCCACAATTGCTCCTGCGCCCGCTAAGACTGAAAGTCCTAAAAATTTTCTTCTGTTAATGTTTTTCATCCTCTTCTATTTTAAATATTTGAATATTATTAAGTTAAAACAGTAACCCAGTCATATTTATCCTCTTCATCTCCATATTGTATTGCTCGCAATTTGTTATACAATTTCAAGCTAACAGGACCCGGTTCTCCATCTTTCGAAAAAACATAGGATTTATTTTCTTCCACATCATCAATTCGCTGAATAGGACTGATAACTGCAGCAGTGCCACACATTCCGGCTTCTTCAAAAGAAGACAATTCTTCTAATAAAACTTGTCGTCGCTCCACTTTCATTCCAAAACTTTCTGCCAATTGCATCAAACTTTTATTGGTTATAGAAGGTAAAATAGATTCGGATTTAGGCGTAATATATGTATTATCTTTAATACCGAAAAAATTCGCAGGACCACATTCATCAATGTATTTCTTTTCCCTCGCATCTAAATAAAGAACCGAAGAATAACCCATCTCATGCGCCTTGGCTCCTGCAACTAAGCTAGCGGCATAGTTACCACCAATTTTATACGTTCCCGTTCCCAGCGGAGCAGCTCGGTCGTATTGTCTGAAAACGCCAACCGGTGTTGTTTTGAATCCTTCTTTGAAATAAGGACCAACAGGCGTAACAAATACAATAAAAACATATTCTGTTGAAGGCTTCACTCCTACTTGTGCGCCGGAACCAATCAACAAGGGACGAATATATAAAGAAGCGCCACTTCCATAAGGAGGGACAAAACGCTCGTTTCTCTTAACAGCTTCCAAAACTGCTTTTTCAAAAATCTCAACAGGAAGTTCTGCCATCATGATTCCATGACAAGATGATTGCATGCGCAAAGCGTTTTCTCGCATACGAAAAATGCGAATTTTTCCGTCTTTCCCTTTGAATGCTTTCAGGCCTTCAAAAGCTTCTTGTCCATAATGAAGACAAGTTGCAGCCATGTGCAGATTAATATGTTCCGAATCGGTAACCTGTAAATCACTCCATTCGCCATTTTGATAATAAGACCTCACATTATAATCGGTTTTTATGTAACCGAAAGACAAATCTGCCCAATTGATGTTTTCCATATAATTCTTCCTTTTATTTTTGATGAACAAAGATAATGTTTCATCATTTATTTATTGTTATCTTTGCGATAAATTTACAGAAAAAAATACATGAGTGTAATAGATTTATTAAATAAGAATACTAAAACTGCTTTTTCTTTTGAAATTTTACCTCCTTTGAAAGGAAATAATTTTTCAAAAGTATGTTCCATTATTGACAAATTACGTGAGTTTGACCCCAAATATATTAATATTACCACTCACCATAGTGAGAATATTTACAAGGAAAATGCAGACGGATTATTGAAAAAAGTCAATATTCGGAAACGTCCGGGAACGGTAGCTATTGCAAGTGCCATTCAAAATGCCTATAACATCCCAGCCGTTCCTCATATTATTTGCAAAGGTTTCACAAAAGATGAAACGGAATATGCGCTGATTGATTTACAATATTTAGGCGTAACTGATTTGCTGTTATTGCGAGGAGATGCAAATAAATTAGAAAGAGAACAAACTGTTCCGGGAAAAAGTCACGAATATACCACCGGTCTGATTAAACAAGTGGACGATTACAATCAAGGCATTGATTTGGAAGGAAATACATTTGGCAAACCTGAAACTCCATTTTCATACGGAGTCGCTTGTTATCCGGAAAAACACGAAGAAGCTCCTAATTTAGATTCAGATATACATTTCTTAAAACAAAAAATAGCAATGGGAGCAGCTTATACTGTTACTCAAATGTTTTTTGACAATACCAAATATTTTGAATTTGTAGAACGTTGTCGCAAAGAAGGAATTACAGTTCCAATTATTCCCGGAATCAAACCGATTGTATTTCTGAATCAATTGACTGTTTTGCCTAAAATTTTCCGTTCTGAAATTCCGGAAGCTTTAGCAAATGAATTGCGAAAATGCAAAACAGACGAACAAGCCAAAGAAGTGGGTATCGAATGGTGTATCGAACAATGTAAAGAATTAAAAAAAGCAGGCGTTCCGAGTTTGCATTTCTATACATTAATGGCTACAGATAGTGTAAAAAGGGTTGCGAAAGAAATTTATTAAATATGTATTTTAAAGATATCATAGGACAAAAAGAGACAAAAAGTCGATTGGTTCAATCGGTAAAAGAAGGTTATATCCCTCACGCTCGTCTATTTTCGGGTCAAGAAGGAACAGGAGTTTTGCCTTTAGCTTTAGCCTATGCTCGCTATTTACATTGTACCAATCGACAAGAAGAGGACGCTTGTGGAGTTTGTGCATCTTGTCAAAAATTGAATAAATTTTCACATCCGGATTTACATTTTGTTTTTCCGATTATTAATAAAAAAGGAAGTAAAGACGCTTTTTGCGATGATTTTCTTCCTGAATGGAGAAAATTCTTGCAGGAAACTCCTTATGCCAATTTGACTTCGTGGTTAGGGCAAATTGCAGCAGCCAATGCACAAGGTTTGATTTATGCGCGTGAAAGTAATGATATCATGCGTAAATTGAACTTAAAAGCTTACGAATCAGATTATAAAATCATGATTATCTGGCTTCCCGAAAAGATGCACGATACTGCTGCAAACAAATTATTGAAACTATTAGAAGAACCGCCCGAAAAAACAATTTTCCTTTTGGTGTCGGAAGAACCGGAAAAGATAATTACAACAATTCGTTCCCGAACGCAAAATATAAATATCCCTCCCATTGATAAAGCCGATTTATCTTTGGCGATAGCCGAAAAATACGACATTAGTTCGGAAGATATCGAGTTAACTCTTCGTTTAGCGAAAGGAAGTTATGAAAAAGCAATCAATATCATTGATTCTACAGGAGAAAACGAAACTTATTTAGATTTGTTCATCACAATCATGCGAAATTCTTGGAAAAGAGACATTCTAAATATGAAAGCCAAAGCAGACCAATTCGCATCAATGGGTCGCGACAAACAAAAAGGATTTCTGGCGTATGCTCAAAGAATGATACGAGAAAATTTTCTTTATCGATTACAAGTACCCGAAATTAACTATCTGAATCGGAAAGAAGCCGAATTTGCGGTTAATTTTCACCCGTATGTACACGAGGAAAATATTATTGATTTCATGGAAGAACTTGCTTTAGCTGAAAGACACATTGAAGCAAATGTTAATCCCCGCATGATTTTCTTTGATTTATCAATGAAAGTGGCTGTTTTGCTCAAAAAATAGGTCTGAAAAAATTCAGCAAATAGGCAACTATCATTAAATTTTTGAAACATTTCCAGTTCCGGAAATTTCTTTTGTTATGGTTTGCGGCTCTCCTTTGTAGTTAATATCGCCAACTCCTGCAACGACCACATTTAATTTCTCATTGACGTAAACATCTGCATTTCCCACTCCGTTGATAACACATTCCAGAGAGTTAACAAAATAATCAAAAGCATTAATTGTGCCGACACCGTTTACCTCAAAACGAGCATTGGTCGAAGCTCCTTTTAAGTCCGCTTCTCCGGTTCCTGAAATGTTGATATTGATATTTTCACAATACAAGCTATCGGCACTTACATTGCCCGCACCGGAAATTAATATTTCCATATTTTGAGCATTCACTTCCTTTTTCAGAAAAACAGAGCCATTTCCAGCCAAGTCAATTTTACATAAGTTTTTCGAATTAGTGTAAATGGTCAATTGGGAAGGTTTTAAAGTTGTATCATTGATTTGATTGATAATCAACTTTTTGCCTTCAACAGCAAAACTCAAATAAGGAAAAATATTTTTGTCAACAGAAACCTGTAGAAATGGTTCTTCTTGAGCAATTTGTTGATAGATGATTTCAACCGGAATCATAGATTGAATTTCTTCGTAATCGGAAATCTCAATTTTTTCGTGTACAATTTCGTAATTCCCTTTCTTTTCTTTAGTATTGTTTGAAAGACAAGAGTGCAAAAAAGGAAATGCAATAAAACAAAAAATAAATAAATAAGTTTGCTGTTTCATGATTTTATGTGATTAGTTAACACTTTGCGTGCAAAATTCTAATGATTTGCAGGAGGTTCAAATAAGATATTTTCACTTGCGATTTGAATCAATAGGCTTAGAAAATTTCCCCTAGACAACCTTCTACAACTGTTTTTCTACAAGTGGTAAAATCGGTTTGTCGGAATTTTCCAACAAGTTATTTGCTACGGAAACATACCAAATCCAGTATTCACGGCGTTTTTGCACATCGCCGAGAGATGAGATGTTAAACGGATTCCCGCCCGAAAATGCGACAGAACCATAAAAATCGGGCAACCAATCCTCATAATCAAAGGAATCATCGTCATAGTCGTTGGAATTTTCATCGAATACTGCATCTGTAGCTATATGATAGCATAAATATAGCGCTGTCAATCCTGCGGCTCCTGCATTGTTGTTTATCGCTTCAATAAAGCTTTTGTACTTGTCTGCTAATTCTATAAAATCCTTTTTTGTACCTTTTTTCTTGTACAAATAATCTTCTGTTTTTTTGAGTATTTCATACATTATATCGTTGTCTGGATATTCCGCTTTCCACAGTGGATATACTTTTTTCGCACATTCAAAATAGGTTTTGTTAATCAGATTACAGTCCTCCAACTGCTCTCTTATCATCACTCTATCAGATAAAGGCAAGTGTCCCAATGGGTTGTTTTCTATTACTTCTTCAAATGTTTCTATATTGTCTTCTTCATCAGAATAGCCCGATATCATTATTAAATTGTTAACTATCATTTTTGCTGACTCAATTAAAGCACGGTCTTCTTCTTTAAGATTGTGTTCTGTTGCCAATTTCAAAAATGTATTGTAATATGTTATGGGTTCTTTGTAATTCGGAGATTTTTCTTGACTTTGAATATTTTGAGCGCAATGTCCCATGTAATAATGCCACAGCGGGTCGTTCTTGCCATTTTCTGCGTTATCGGCAAGAATAAATAAGGAACTCGCGATATTATTTACAACAACATAAGCTTTTACAAGAAGCATATTTAAATCATAAGTTCTTTCATTTTCGGGGATTTCACAAATTTCGGTGATCATATCCCGTGTCTGATTACGGTATATTTCAAATTTCTTAAGAGCGTCCGCTTCTGGATTTGTGGCGAAAAAGTTTTGTGCTTCCGTGATTTTTTTAAGAAAATAATCCAATGTTTTTTTTGTCATAATTTACTTCTTGTGACTAATTTTAAATATTCAATTTATTTTAAGCGTTTTAAGCCAAAGTTTTGCATTCTCACAATTTGGATTAATTCCACTCATTTTATTCTCAACAAAAGGAAGCCATTGCCAATCCTCTCCTCCAACACAACCTAATGGTATCCAATTTTCTAATAATTCAGAGAACGATTTTGCCATAACAAAACCGTGACCTTCTCCAGCATCATGACTTAAATATACTATTTCTCCAAATGTGTCGGGATTCAAATCTATCGAAAGTAAATCTCCATTTCCAACTTCATAAAAAGCAAATTTATTATGCCAAACTTTATCATATTCATCGTCAGGATTAGGAAAGCATTCTTTTATCCAGCCGTCTTTATTTTCATTAAATGGTATTACAAACTTCGTTCCCCAATGAATATCGCCACAAAATATTCCTCTCAATTCGTCTGGCAATTCCAAATCATCAGGCAAGAACCACCTAAATTCACAATGTTTGCTAATTGTTAATAAGCAATTTCTAAAATCATCAGGGATTTTGTATTTCAGTTTTTTTTCAATTTCTAAGATTTCTTTTTCCGTTGCAGGTTCTTCAAAAACCAACTTTCTTGCATCTCCATTTAGATTATCTATATGGTTCAAGATTTTTTCAAATTTTTCTTTTATATTTTTCATATCATCTATCTTTTTTGAAATCTTGGCAAAAGACTAGTTGTTTTTCCATCTTCCCAGACGCTTCATTCCACGAGTGAAAAACCAAGCCAAAAGTTTCGGCTGTCCACTTTCTATCATTTTTTGACGACAAAATTCTTGAAATTCGCTTACTGTACCATTATAAGTAAATTCTCCGTTTTGATAGCAATAACTGCAATAACTTTCGTTAATACTTCCGTCTGCATTTGTTCCTCCCCCTTGCGGATCTTGTTTCATCGGCATCCCGCAACTTTGACAAAATTTGTTTTTTACACTCATTGTTGATTCGTTTTTATTTGTTTTAATGTTCATTTTATAGGATATTTAAACGACTTTTGATAAGCATCATGATAAAACACGATACGCGTATTTTTTTTCTCAATCAATTTCTTGATTTTCATTTTAGCATTCAATGAATCTAAAGGAGAAATATCATACGCAGAAATCCATTCATTCGAAAAGTGAGCCTTTGTTGGAATCGTATCACTTGGAAATAAAATCTGCTCATCTTCGGATTCGATGATAGAAACAAGTTGACCGGATGAATGTCCGTCAAAAAGACTTATCTGAAGTCCCGGATATAATTCAATATCCGATTGAACCAATTTTAGTAAATTACTTTCAAAAACAGGCATCAAATCAGTTTTTCGATAAGACGCTTTTTCTAAAGGATTGGGAGTGAGGTAATTTTCCCATTGCGTTTCTCCTACCCAATGAATCGCATTCGGAAAAGTTACTTTTAAATTACTTTTTTCATCTAAATAAGTACAGCCACCGCAATGGTCAAAATGCAAATGAGACAGAACAACATCCGTGATTTCTTCCGGTTCAAATCCGTTGGAACGAACAACTTCCGAAATATCTTTCAATTCGGAAAAACAATAGTAAGACAATTTTCCCAAATCTTTTGTTCCCACTCCCGTATCGAATAAAATGACACGGTCTCCGTTCCAAACCAAAAGACAATTCATCGATAAGACGCAACAATTGTTTTCGTTTGACGGATATTTCCGATTCCAAGCTTTTTTCGGAATCGCTCCAAACATCGCTCCTCCGTCCGCATGAAAAAAACCCATTTCTATAATTCGATATTGCCACATGTTTTTTGTACTTTTGTGCAAAAATAACAAATTATGGCAAAAAACATTCTTGTTACAGGAGCAAATGGACAATTAGGGAGCGAATTAAAAGAATTATATTCCCAATATCCTGATTTTAATTTTATTTCTACGGATGTTGATACATTGGATTTAACAAAAAAAGCAGATGTTCTTCAATGCATTGAGGAAAACAAAATAGATTATATTCTCAATTGTGCGGCTTATACTGCTGTTGATAAAGCAGAAGATGATATTGAATTGTGTTACAAAATCAATCGGGATGCCATAAAAAACTTAGCCGAAGCTGCAAATGGAAAAGCGAAGATTATTCATGTTTCTACGGATTATGTTTTTGACGGAAAAGGAACGCGTCCTTATGAAGAATCGGATGCGACTAATCCTCAATCAGTTTACGGAAAAAGCAAATTAGACGGAGAAGATGTTTTACTTGCAAGCTGTCCGGAAAGCATTGTTGTTCGAACTGCTTGGTTATATTCCATTTACGGAAATAATTTTGTAAAAACGATGCTTCGTTTGGGAAAGGAGAAACCCGAATTAAATATTATTCATGACCAAAAAGGAACGCCAACTTATGCTGCTGATTTAGCGCAAGCAATGCTGTCCATTGTGGTTTATACTGAAAAAGAAAATAAATTTCCGGCAGGAATTTATCATTACAGCAATGAAGGAGAAACCACTTGGTGCGATTTTACAAAGAAAATTTTGGTATTAGCCGGAATAAATGACTGCAAAGTAAATCCGATTACAACCGACCAATATCCTACCAGAGCGGCTAGACCGATGTATAGTGTGTTAAACAAAACAAAAATAAAAGAAACATTCAAAATTGTTGTTCCGCAATGGGAACAGAGTTTACAAAAATGTCTTAACAAATTTGCGTGATAAAAAATGAGTGAATTATCAAACGAGATACAGAGAAGAAGAACTTTTGCAATTATCAGTCATCCCGATGCGGGAAAAACAACGCTTACGGAAAAACTCTTACTTTTTGGAGGAGCAATTCACGTGGCGGGTGCGGTTAAATCCAATAAAATAAAGAAAACTGCGACATCCGACTGGATGGAAATCGAAAAGCAACGGGGAATTTCGGTGGCAACTTCGGTAATGGGATTTGAATATGATAACTATAAAATCAACATTCTGGATACTCCCGGTCACCAAGATTTTGCGGAAGATACTTACCGCACACTTACCGCTGTTGATAGCGTAATCATCGTTGTCGACATTGCGAAAGGAGTGGAAGCTCAAACGCGGAAATTGATGGAAGTTTGCCGGATGCGCAAAACTCCTGTAATGATTTTTGTGAATAAAATGGACCGAGATGGAATTGAACCGTTTGATTTGTTAGATGATTTAGAACAAGAACTGAAAATCAATGTTCGCCCTTTGAGTTGGCCGATAGAAATGGGTTCTAAATTCAAAGGTGTCTACAATATTTTCGAAAAGAAATTGGATTTATATACTCCAAGCAAACAAACTGTAACCGAATCGATTCAATTCAAAGATGTGAATAGTCCGGATTTGGAGCAACGTATCGGATTGGATTTAGCGGAGCAATTGCGCGCTGACCTTGAATTAATCGAAGGTGTTTATTCCGAATTTGATGTCAATACTTATTTGAATGGGGACCTCGCTCCGGTGTTTTTTGGTTCTGCATTAAACAATTTTGGAGTGAAAGAATTATTGGATTGTTTCGTGAAAATTGCGCCGTCTCCTCGTCCGGTAATTGCGGAAGAAAGAGAAGTTAGTCCGGATAAAGATTTGTTTTCAGGATTTATTTTCAAGATTCATGCGAATATGGACCCGAATCACAGAAGTTGCATTGCTTTCTTGAAAATTTGTTCGGGCAAATTTGAGCGCAACACGAATTACAAGCATATTCGTTTTGACAAAATGATGAAATTTTCTCAAGCGACTGCTTTTATGGCTCAAAAGAAAGAAACGGTCGATGAAGCTTATGCGGGAGATATTATCGGATTGCCGGATACCGGAAATTTCAAAATCGGAGATACATTGACTTCTGGAGAAAACCTGCATTTCAAAGGTTTGCCTAGTTTTTCTCCCGAAATGTTCAAATACATTGAAAATGCGGACCCGATGAAAACCAAACAATTGAATAAAGGGATTGACCAATTGATGGATGAAGGTGTTGCACAGCTTTTTACCAATCAATTCAATGGACGAAAAATCATCGGAACTGTCGGACAATTGCAGTTTGAGGTAATTCAATATCGATTGTTGCACGAGTACGGTGCGCAATGTAAATGGGAGCCTATTCATTTATATAAAGCTTGTTGGATTGAAAGTGATTCGCAAGAAGCTTTGGATAATTTCAAGAAACGGAAATATCAATACATCGCTTCGGATAAGCAGGGAAGGGATGTTTTTCTTGCAGATTCCAATTATGTATTGCAAATGGCTCAACAGGATTTCCCGGATATAAGATTTCACTTTAAATCGGAGTTTTGAAGCGTTAAAAGTAACGGCATGATAAAGCAAATAGTATTGGTTGGATTGGGAGGAGGAATCGGAAGTATTCTACGGTTTCTTATTTCCAAATTAACCAATAATTATATAAAAGTAGGAACTTTTCCGCTTGCGACATTTACAATTAATATTTTAGGTTGTCTTTTAATCGGAATTTTGATTGGTTTATCATTGAAATATAATTGGTTAGAAGTAAATATGCGTGCTTTACTTATTGCCGGATTCTGTGGTGGATTTACGACTTTTTCTACCTTTTCATTAGAAAATTTTGAATTGTATCAATCAGGCAATTATTTCACGCTAGCTTTATATATTTCGTTGAGTATTATTTTAGGGTTTGCTGCTGTTTGGGCGGGACTTCTGTTAATGAAATAGTCGCCAATGGAACGCGGATAAAGCGGATTGGGCAGATAAACGCGGATTTTTAATGAAATAGCGAAATGAAAAGTAATAAATTGAGTCAACTAGTTTTATCGTTTCAAATGCTAAAGAAGATGTTTTCGGATAAAAAAGCTTCTAAATGGCCTAAAATTGCAATGATTGTGGCTTTGTTATATTTGCTTATTCCGACAGATTTTATTCCTGATATTGTTCCTATTCTTGGTTTATTGGATGATTTGGGTCTTTTGATTGCAGCAATTGCAACTGTTTTGAATGCTTTGAAGAAATATAAAAAATCCGAAGGTTTAGAAGAATAGCCAATAGAACGCGGATAAAGCGGATTAGGCGGATTCTCGCAGATTTTATTATGTCGCATACTGCTGGCGCGGATTTGTAATCCGTGCCAAACAGATATAGGAATATTCAGTAAATACATGACAAAAAAGGAATAATAGGAAAGAAGTCGCGTTTCCCTTTGAGTCGAGTGTTTCCGTTAGGAAACTAGGTTTAGTAACCAGTCCCGAAGCATTGTAGACAGCATCCCCTTGAAAGTAACAAAAGTAAATTAACGAGAGTTCAATAAGAAGTCCGATAGGACTTTTGTAGACAACACCACATTCTTATAACTCATGTTAATTTGTTGATTTTCAACACCGTTGCTATTTACTGAATTTCCCTAATTAGCTTAACTCCTTCCGTATAAATTCCTCCAAGACCTTCTTTTCCGGCAAGTTAACCAAATACTTAGAAACAAACAATTGATTATTCTTATCAGCTGTAGCATATTCTACAAGAGTGTCGTTTTTGTCAGCACACAAAATAATGCCAATAGGAGAATTATCTCCTTCTGTCATTTCTTCAGCCTCATAATAATTCAAATATAAAGTCATCTGACCAGCATCAGCGTGAGTAAATTTCCCGATTTTCAAGTCAATCAGTACATGACATTTCAATATTCGATGGTAGAAGACCAAATCAATGCGATAATGAGTATTGTCGAAAGTTATTCGTTTCTGGCGAGCTTCAAAGCAGAATCCGGTCCCTAACTCCATTAGAAACTTTTGTAAATGAGTCAATATCGCTTGTTCTAAATCCGATTCACTATATTCGCTTTTTTCTTCCAGTCCAAGAAATTCGAGGATTAAAGGGTTTCGGATAATATCTACGTTGTTCTCCGGTTTTAAGTTTTTTATTTTTGCTATTATGGCATCTTTGTTGGTCGATAAGCCTGTTCTGACATATAAAGCTGTATCCATAGCACGTTCCAACTCACGAACACTCCAATTGTTTTTTATCGCTTCTACTTCATAGAATAAACGTTCCAATGGGTCATCTTTCCGTAGTAATTCTACAAAGTGAGTAAAGCTCAATCTTGACAGCAAAATTTTATGAGAGATTGGATGTTTCTCTTGCAATTCGGGGGTCAGCGACTGCCGAATTGGTATCGGAAGGGATTTTTGTAATTCGGGGGTCAGCGACTGTCGAATTTGGGGGTAAGTATTATAAAAAGTCCGACAAGACCTTAAAGCTCTGATATCTAACCCTTTTATTCCTTTTGATTTTATTCTTTTCGCCATTTCTTCGAGCAAATGAGTTCCATATTTTGCTCGGTCTTCTCCATTTTGTTCAAACTCCACAATATAATAACCAACAATCCAATTACGTATTGTTAAGTTTAGATTAACTGCTTTTTGAGCGTTTGTTTGTAATTGACAATGTGTTTGGTAAATATTATCAATTAACTGGTCGAAATTTTGTTGTTTTATTTTCATAGAGAAAAAATGTGTTATACAAAATTAATGAAATTGTGTGGATTCCTATTGTTTTTGAAGATTTTTTCTCAATAACAAAAAAGGAATATTCAGTAAATAAGAAAGAAGTCGCGTTTTGCTTTGAGTCGAGTGTTTCCGTTAGGAAACTACCTTTAGTAACCAGTCCTGGAGCATTATAGATTGCATCCCCTTAAAAGTAACAAAAGTAAATTAACATGAACTCGAGAAAAAGTCCGAAGGACTTCAACCCTGTGCAAGCGAGGTACGAGCACAGCTCGGGGTAAGAATGACATCACATATAATAAGAACTCCGAGGAGTTCAATTACCCCAAACTGCTTGTGTGTTCAACTCCTACAGAGTTGTGGAGAGAGAAGAGAGCGTTCTTTTACCCCGAGCTGCGCTCGTACCTCGCTTGCACGGGGTTATCAACATTGAAGTCCTTTCGGACTTCTTATTGAACTCTCGTTAATTTATTTTTGTTACTTGCAAGGAGATGCTGTCTACAATGCTCCGAGGCTGGTTACTAAACAAAATTTCCTAACGGAAATAAAATTACCCTAGTATTAAAGGCATGGATTACAAATCCGCGCCAGCAAGAATATCCGCGTAAATCCGCCCAATCCGCTTTATCCGCGTTCTATTGGAAATACTAGATTACAATATTCACAATTTTATTAGGAACAACAATTACCTTTTTAGGAGTTTTGCCTTCCAACCATTTTTGCGAACCTTCATGCGCTAAAACAGTTTTTTCTACATCCTCTTTCGGAGTTTCAACCGGAAAATCGACTGTAAATCGCGCTTTTCCGTTGAAAGAAACCGTGTATTTCACATTACTTTCTTTCAAATATTCCTCATTAAATTTCGGAAATTTTGCATCACAAACTGTGTTTTCATTTCCCAATAGATGCCAAAGTTCTTCCGAAATGTGAGGCGCAAAAGAAGCTAATGTAATGACTAAATCACTAAGGATAGCGCGCTTATTGCATTTTAATGCAGATAATTCATTGACGCAAATCATAAACGCAGCCACTGATGTATTGAAAGAGAAATTTTCAATATCTTGACTGATTTTTTTAATCAATTTATGAAGTGATTTTAATTCTTCCGCAGTTGGTTCTTCCTCCGAGATAACTAATTCGTCTCCTTTGAAAAACAAATTCCAAAGTTTGCGCAAGAAACGAGAAACACCGTCAATTCCATTTGTATCCCAAGGTTTGGATTGCTCCAACGGACCCAAGAACATTTCGTATAAACGCAAAGTATCTGCTCCGAATTTATTTACAATATCGTCCGGATTGACAACGTTAAACATCGATTTAGACATTTTTTCTACCGCCCAACCGCAAATATATTTTCCGTCTTCCAAGATAAATTCAGCCGATTTATACTCCGGATTCCAATTTTTGAACGCTTCTGTATCCAAAATATCATTTGCAACAATATTAACATCCACATGAAGCGGAGTTACATCGTATTGCTCTTTCAATCCCAAGGAAACAAATGTATTGGTGTTTTTTATCCGGTAAACGAAATTAGAACGCCCTTGAATCATTCCTTGATTGATTAACTTTTTGAATGGTTCATCTTCGCAAACAACGCCGGAATCAAATAAGAATTTATTCCAAAAACGACTGTAAATCAAATGACCGGTAGCGTGTTCTGTTCCACCAATATACAAATCAACATTTCTCCAATATTCATTTGTCTCTTTTGAAACTAAAGTTTCGTTGTTTTTGGGGTCTTCGTAGCGAGTATAATACGCGGAAGAACCGGCAAATCCCGGCATAGTTGCCAATTCCAAGGGATAACCTTTGTAAGTCCAATCTTTTGCGCGACCCAACGGCGGTTCTCCTGTTTCAGTAGGCAAAAATTTATCGACATCCGGCAATTCAATCGGAAGGTCTTCTTCATCAACGGTGTAAGGCATTCCGTCTTTGTAATAAATAGGGAACGGTTCGCCCCAATATCTTTGACGACTGAAAATTGCATCTCGAAGGCGATAGTTTACTTTGATTTGCCCCAAATCATTTTCCGCAATATATTCTTTCGCTTTTTGGATTGCTTCTTTTACAGTCAAGCCATTCAAAAAACCGGAATTAATCATGATTCCTTCTTTTGCATCAAAACTTTCTTCTGAAACATCTGCCCCTTCAATCAAAGGAATAATCGGCAAATTGAAATGTTTTGCAAAAGCGTAGTCGCGACTGTCATGAGCGGGAACAGCCATGATAGCTCCTGTTCCATATCCTGCGAGTACATAATCGGAAATCCAAATCGGAATTTCTTCTCCACTAAGCGGATTGGTTGCATAAGAACCGGTAAATACTCCGGTAACTTTTCTATCTGCAATTCTTTCGCGTTCGGTTCGGCGTTTTACTTTATCTAAATAGGCATCGACTTCCGCCTTTTGTTCGGGAGTAACGACTTGTTTTACATAATCCGATTCCGGAGCTAAAACCATAAAAGTAACACCGTAAATAGTATCGGCGCGAGTGGTAAAGACGACAACCTCCCCTAAATCCCCTCCCAAGGAGGGGACTTGGGCATCGCAAAATGATTGTATTTTAGAACACGTCTCATCCGTGCTTGCGATAACTTCTTCATTCGTGAAACGGAGTACATGAAAGCCTAATTTCTCTAATCTATCCGTCCGTAGTTTGTCAGCTTCCTTTTGCTCTTTCGTTGTATGATAGCCCCCGTCAACTTCAACAATGGTATTTTTTTCTAAGCAAACAAAGTCGACAATGAAGCTGTCAATCAAATGTTGCCGACGAAAGCGATAACCGAGCCCCTTTTTTCTTAACATTTTCCAAAGTGCAAGTTCTGCTTCTGTTGGATTCTTTCGATGCGTTTGAGCATTGGCAATATTTATATTCCAATCAATCTTGTTCGTTGTATAGTATTTTGGATATTGTGTTTTCTGTGCTTTGCGCGTCCCCCCTCCTTGGGAGGGGGCTAGGGGGAGGTATAATTCAGCCCCTTCGCTTCTTCCAATCCAATTTTTTTGCGTTTCTTTCAAGGAATCCGTCCATTCAACAGTATCCAAACCCTCCAATAATCGTTGCGCATAAGCCGAAACGCGCAAGCTCCATTGACGCATTTTGCGTTGTTCTACCGGATAGCCTCCACGCTCGGAAAGTCCGTCAACTACTTCGTCATTCGCCAAAACAGTTCCCAAAGCAGGACACCAATTGACCATGCTATCGCCCAAATAAGCAATGCGATAATTCATCAGCGTTTCTTGCTTTTCATTTTCTGATTTCGCTTGCCATTCTTGCGCAGAAAAAAGCAACTCTTCCGAACAAGCAACATTTAAACCGTTTGAACCTTGTTGTTCAAAGACTTCAATCAATTCTTTTATTGGACGAGCTTGTTGCACATCCTTACAATAATACGAATGAAACATTTGTATAAAAGCCCATTGCGTCCATTTGTAATAATCTGAATTACAAGTTCTTATTTCTCTTTCCCAATCGAAAGAAAAACCGATTTTATCTAATTGTTCTTTGTAGCGATTGATATTTTTGTCAGTCGTAATAGCCGGATGTTGACCCGTTTGAATCGCATATTGTTCAGCCGGAAGTCCGTAAGCATCATAACCCATTGGATGCAAAACATTGAAACCTTTTAATCTTTTGTATCTGGAATAAATATCTGAGGCAATGTAACCGAGGGGATGACCAACGTGCAACCCGGCTCCGGAAGGATATGGGAACATATCCAAAACGTAATATTTCGGCTTATTTTTGTCTTCAGTTACTCGGTAGGTTTGGTTTTTTTTCCAATATTCCTGCCACTTTTTCTCGATTTCATTAAAATTGTATTCCATGACTTTATCTTCTTTCTCTTTATAGTTCAATTGAATTTGCAAAAGTAGTGATTAATTTTGAATAAACCAGCCAGAGATTAACCAGCCAGAGATTAAAATCTCTGGTTATTAAGGCATTGTTTCTACGAAACAATGCCGAAACAAATTCTGTGCTTTTGCTGAAGCGGATTTATAATCCGTGACTTTTAGCAACCAGAGATTAAAATCTCTGGCTATTGAGGCATTGTTTCTACGAAACAATGCCGAAACAAATTCTGTGCTTTTGCTGACGCGGATTTATAATCCGTGACTTTTAGCAACCAGAGATTAAAATCTCTGGCTATTAAGGCATTGTTTCTACGAAACAATTCTGAAACAAATTCTGTGCTTTTGCTGGCGCGGATTTGTAATCCGTGCCTTTTAGCAACCAGAGATTAAAATCTCTGGCTATTGAGGCATTGTTTCTACGAAACAATTCTGAAACAAATTCTGTGCTTTTGCTGGCGCGGATTTGTAATCCGTGCCTTTAATCTCTGTTTATAATTTTAAATTTACGCCAATGTTTTGGTGTATTTTTCTTTTTTTCGGCATGTTTTTTGATTTCGTTCTTTGTTGAAAAATTAACAACTGTAACTTAATGGGTATTTTCTCGAAAAATAATGACATTTCTAATAAATTTAACGTTCAAAGTTTGGATGTTAAGTTTAATTTATTAGAGAGAGAGAGAGAGAGACTCACCTTTTAAACCTTAGTAAACCGTGCGCGCGTATATGCGCGAAATATAATCATTTACATTTAATATTCAAAGAGAGGCTATCTTATTTTAAGGTGGCTTTTGTTGTTTATTTTCTACAGTTTTTCCCTGTAGAGACGCAATGCTTGCGTCTCGGTTTGAAATCATTCGAAAAAGAAATCCAAGACACCAAAATGTCCGGAAACGAGACGCAAGAGAATGAGATACCAAAA
>JGI996J12353_1000136_pt1 | contig 21070 bp, 16 predicted proteins | sample IntmicLarv5ML5BL_FD_12353 | JGI IMG/M metagenome (IMG submission 12353) | reverse complement strand
ACACCCTACTGGGTTCTTTCATACATAATCGTTATGCTCCTTTTGTGACAACATGACATCGTGTTGTCACAAGAGGATATAAAGATTCACTATTTGTGTAAGAGTAAATGTCTTTTCGTCCTACAGGGACGATTGATACTAGCCCAATGGCTTTAGCCTTGGGTCTCATCATACAATAAACGAATGCGTGCTGTAAGTACGCTGGATACAGGTTTCCGGCGTAATTACAGCACGCAAAATATATGCGGGATACATTAAACCCCAAGGCTAAAGCCGTTGGGCTAGATTCACGGGTCCCTACAGGACCAAAAATGGTTTCACTATTTTGGTAGTCGTGAAACAAAAAAGGAGATGTATCATTGTGAAGTGCACCTCAAAAGTTGTTTGTCCAACTTTTTGGGTGCACTTCAATGAGATACATCCTTTGCTTTTTATAAGAATGTTAATGGTCTTTTTATGACTTCTTTGTTTTCTTCAGGTTTGTGACTTCTTTACGAAGTTTTTCCAATTCGATATCTTGATTCTTAATTGTTGTTAGTAACGCCGTAAGTTCTTCTGTCTCGATGGATTGCGGGAAGATCGTGTTTAGGCGTTCGATGAAGTCAGATAATACATTCATGTAGTTGTTGAATGCGTCGTATGAATTATCGTATGGACTGAAACCAACATGACCGCGTTTGGTATTCATGTAGTAGAAGTGATCGCTACTTTGCAAATACATCCAGTCTTGTAATAGTCGACGATTTTCACTCAGTCTAACGCGTTCGCCTAATTTATTTAGAACCTCAAATGCCTCTTTTTGTAATATATTCCCCAGCCACGAACTGCAGTCCTTTTCTTCATCTATCCATGAGATAGGGTATGGAGCAGACATATTATCAATAGGTTTTAATAACGAGAATATTTCAGATGGCATTGAGAAGCTTATCCCTTTCTCTGCGGCAAAACGTGGCAAAGCCTTGAAGAAATCAAATATGCCTGTTTCAGCAGGATGTAACGAACCCAATACTTCGTAGTTCATGAATAAGCATATTATCTGCTCAGACTCAGGCGTATCGGCAATCCATGACATATATTTATCTGCAGTCAAGGGGTATTCACTCCAGTTGTAATTGTTGAAGCGTACAGACAAATCTTCGCTGAATCTATCATTCTTTAGTAATAACTTCAGCAGGGGTTGTACAGAAGATGTATATGTGTAGTTCGGACTTTTCCATCCGAGTATATGCTTTGCACCTTCTGTTATCATTCCACGGAAGCCCATTTGATATACAGCAGTTGCAATGTCGTCCGAGTATATGAGTTCTGTATTACGAAACACCTTAGGTTTTACTCCAAATAGTGAATATATTTTTTCTTTATGCCTTTTGACTTGCGCTTTGAATTCTTCTTCATCGCCTAAGGAGGAAAGTGAATGAGCATAGGTTTCCGCAAGAAATTCCACGTTGCCTGTCTTTGCTAACTCCTTGAAGCTGTCAATTACTTCCGGAGTATAGATTTCCATCTGTTCCAAAGCTGTTCCTGAGATAGAGAATGCGACTTTAAACTTTCCACCGCTTGATTTAATCATATCCATAATCACTCTGTTACCAGGAAGGTAAGTTCGCTCAGCGATACGTCTCATAATCTCCTCATTCTGGAAATCGTCATAATAATAATGATCATTGCCTATATCGAAGAAACGATATCTCTTTAATCGGAAAGGCTGATGTATTTGGAAATAAAAACAAATCGTTTTCATAATAATATTGTGTTATTTATAGATTACTTGTTCGTATATACGGCGCACTTTATGACCTGCGGCTTCCCATGTTATATTGTCTACCTCATTCTTACCTTCCGTTTTTAGGAAGTTATGCATTGCCGGATAACTGATTATAGAATACATAGCATCAGCAAGAGCCTCAATATCCCAAAAATCAACTTTAACAGCATAATCCAATATCTCTGCACAACCTGACTGTTTGGATATGATTGTTGGTACTCCACACTGCATAGCTTCGAGTGGAGATATACCGAATGGCTCGGATACAGAAGGCATAACGTAGACATCACTCGCTTTTAGTACTTCGTAAACCTGATTACCTTTCATAAAGCCTGTGAAGTGGAAACGATCGGATATTCCTCTCGCTGCAGCCAAGCGAATCATCTTGTCCATCATATCACCACTACCTGCCATAATAAAGCGTGCATAAGGAGCTTTCGCTAAAACCTTTGCTGCAGCTTCAACGAAGTATTCCGGTCCTTTTTGCATTGTGATACGTCCGAGGAAAGTAATTATTTTATCATTCACACCTTTCTTATCTTGTATAGCAAGTATTTCAGGACTTAGCGGCTCAACTGCATTATGTACGGTTGTTACTTTTGCGGGGTCTTGATGGTACTTTTCGATAACAGTTTGACGAGTGAGATTACTTACTGTTATGATATGGTCGGCATTATCCATCCCATTCTTTTCAATGCTATATACGTCCGGATTAACATTGCCACGGCTACGATCGTAATCTGTTGCGTGAACATGCACAACCAGTGGCTTCCCTGAAATATTCTTTGCATGAATACCGGCAGGGTAGGTGAGCCAGTCATGAGCATGGATAATATCATATTGCTCAGCACGTGCGATAACTCCGGCGACTATGGAGTAATTATTTATCTCTTCCAAGAGATTATCGGGATAACGTCCTGAGAACTCTATACATCCAAGGTCGTTTACATGTCGGTAACTGAAGTCTGCGTAAATATGATCACGATATTTGTAGTACGATTGTGGATCCATGAACTTGCTAAGTCTTTCTTTTACATAGTCCATGTTAACATCCCGCCATACTATAGGCACATTGCCTACGCCTACTATTTTCAAGAAGCTCTGATCTTCATCTCCCCAAGGCTTGGGTATACAGAAGGTAATTTCCATATCCGGTTGCATAGCCATACCGCGGGTCAAACCGTAGCTTGCTGTGCCTAACCCTCCTAATATATGAGGTGGAAACTCCCACCCAAACATTAATGCTTTCATTCAATATTTATTCAGCGTTGTACTTCTTTAATAAATCTAAAACCCTAAGTATAGATGCTACATTCATTGCAAATGATATTGCTCCACGTCCTGTAAACGGAGGGTTACCGTCAAATAATTCTGGTATTGTGCCAATACAATGCAGTGACATTTCTTCTTCCATGCTTATCAGCATACGTTCACTAAAAGACACTCCACTCATTCCGAATACTTTCAAGTATGCTTCTAAATAGAATCCTAACAACCATGGCCAAGCAGTACCTTGATGATAAGCAAGGTCTCTCTCAGAATGTGTGCCGGAACAATATCCTATATAACCTTCGCTCTTTGGGCTGAGAGTGCGTAATCCCTTAGGGGTAAGTAGTTCCTTCGTTACGAAGTCCAATACAGCACGCTTTTGTAGTCGTGACAAAGGAGAGTATGGCAGAGCTACTGCAAAAATCATATTTGGGCGCACACTCCAATCAACAACAGAGCCACTCACGGAGTCGAACAAATAATTGTAACCATTAATGAATACTTCAGGAAATGATTGATCTATTGATGTAATCAGTTTTTCAACCTTTGCATCAGGTTTGCTTTCATTTATTTCTTTATGGAAGCAAAGCATATTGTACCATAAAGCATTGAACTCAACAATATAACCACTACGTTTCACCACAGGAGTTCCTTTAGAGGTTGAATTCATCCATGTAATAGCTTTTTCTTTACCATTGGCAAATAGTAAGCCATTTTCAGCTACTTTCATATCCGGGTGCTTTTGTCCTACAATGTAGTTAACAGCTTCTGTTACAAAACTACCATACTTCTCTGTTGCGCCCTTTATTCCTACATGTTTCGCATATTGTTGTATTGCCCATACGGCCCATAACAGTATGTCTGGTTGTTCAATTTCCTTGATTATGGAATCCAGCGTTCCTTTTTTCATAAAAGATAGTAATGGAGGAATAGCAGTGTCCATTATCTTCTCAAACCTTACCGGATCGTCTATTGAGAGAGTACATCCGGGTAGAGATACAAACATATCTCTTGCACGTACACCAAACCAAGGGTAACCTGCTAAGAGGTATGCATCATTTTCTGTAGGACGATAGTATAGTTGTTGTGCCGAGTTCTTCAAGCAATTATAAAAACTTGTACGTGGGGTACGCGACTCAACTTCTAAATTAAATAGGTTTTTTAGCTTTGTTGTGGAAACAGGGGTGTCTCCTGCACTAAAGTAGATTGATTCACCCTTACGTATTGGTACTTCAAAGTAGCCAGGCACATATAAGTCTTCCTGAAATGGATAACCACGCTCTTGCTCTTTAGGATATTCTAATCCTTTATACCAGTATGGCTCAAATACAAATTTTGCTTTTTTGCTGAACTGCATATGTAACTCTGGATATCCATGATACATACAAGTCTTGATACCATTTTGTATTTCAGAATATGTCTTATTTACTGCATTATTCTCATTAGTAAGATCGTTTACATTACGGAATGCCATAAATGGGCGGAATCGTAGCGTCGTCGCAGAGTGGGCATCCTCTAATGTATATTTAATCATGATACGGTTTTCAAATGTAGAAAAAACCTTCTCTTTGGAAAAGATAACGCCACCTACACGATATAATGTACGTGGTGTGCTTTCTGATGAAAACTCACGAATATATTTGTGACCTTTCGGACTGAAATTATCTCCGGAATATTTGTGTATCCCCAGATTAAATTCTGCACCATGCTGTATAACTGTTTCGTCGAAAGATGAGAGAATAACGTGATTATCTTCGCCTAAGGCAGGAACAGGCATAACGAGTAAGCCATGGTATTTACGTGTGTTACAGTCAACAAACGTTGTGCAATGATAAGCTCCTTGTCGGTTTGTTCTAAGCATCTCGCGAGAGAGACTTTCCTCAAGGTTTATCATAATGGTCTTATCGAATTTAAGATAACTCATAGGCGTTTATATATTATTAGAAATGAATTGTGTTTAATACTTATGTATCAAATGTATCATTTATTGCATAAAATATCAAGCGCTGGGGTATGTGTTTGAAAACACATGCAAAAGAATGCCAGATTGCAGCTTAAATCGGTTGTTTGCCGTTAAAAAGCGACTCTTTTTTTATCCTTGGGAGTGTTGTTAGGGTTGCTTATTTAGTTTGATAATACGTTGATTCGTACTACCTCGGAATGAAATAGAGGGAGAGTAAAGTTCTTGTGCAAACCGACCATCTATCAAGACGTCAATGTATTCAAGGCAGGCATTCAGGACAGCTTCTTTTTGTACCTCTTCAAGTGTGTATCCGGTATAGCACCAAATATTCATGCCTGTTCTTTCCTTTATTTCTTTTAATAATTCAAGAAATGCTGTGGGGTTGAAAAGAGGGTCACCTCCGGAAAAAGTTATACCGTCCAATAGAGGGTTGTTGTTTATTTCATCAATAATTTGTGACAACCATTCACTGGTTAGAAGTGTGCCAACGGACGAATCCCAACTATCCGGATTATGGCAACCTTTGCAGTGATGCTTACATCCGGATAGGTATATGGAATAACGGAGACCATCTCCGTCAGAGATTGTTTCACGGTATATCTTTAAGATACGTAAAGGCTCATTAAACATGCTTCACTCTGTCTTTCTCTTCTGCCTGTTTTGCTGAGTTCCAAGATTCCAAACTACCGGTTAGGTAGCCTGTGATACGACGCATACGTACAATGTCTTCACCCTTGCAAATAGGGCAGTTTGCGTATATCACACCTTTGAATCCACACTTGCGACAAGTGTCTACCGGATGATTAATAGAGCCATAGCCGATATTCTCCTTATTCATTTGATGAACAATTTTCATAATTACGGATATGTTCTTTTTGGCCTCTCCGTCTAATTCGACATATGTTATGTGTCCTCCGCGTGTTATTGCATGGAAAGGTGCCTCCAATTTAATTTTCTCGGCTGCATTTATGTGTTCTTTTACGTCAATATGGAAAGAGTTTACATAATAATCTCTGTCTGTCACACCTGTCACAATACCGTATTTTCTTCTGTCTAAACTTGTAAAACGACCTGATAGACCTTCTGCCGGAGTGGCTAATACAGAGTAATTAAGGTTGTATTTTTCTTTGTATATTTCTACCACCTTATTCATTTCTAATATTGCATCATAAAGAGTTTCGTAAGCCTTACGATTTGTCGCATGACCTTCACCATAGATTGCCACCATCGCATTATGCCCACCAATGAATCCTATACCTAACGTGCCGGTGTTTATCGTGTCAGACACCTCGTCATTGCCGTTTAGTTCGCCTCCTCCTTTCCAGATGTTATTACCCATCATGAATGGGAATTGTTTAGCGAGTGCAGAACGTTGGTATTGGTAGCGATCATACAATTGTTCTGCCACCATTTCAACCATGTCGCGAACAGACTTAATGAAGAAGTTGTGTGCTTTTTCTTGTATTTCTTGTTTGCCAAGATCTGGATACAAAGAGTCTGCTTTCATTTTGGCCTCTATCGCTAAACGAGGGAAATTGATGGATGTAAATGATAAATTACCTCTGCTTATTGACGTTTTCTCTCCATGTAAATTTTCGAATACACGTGTACGGCATCCCATAGTTGCTACTTCATACATATAGCGTTTAGGGTCGTTGATATCCCATTTGTCATGGAGATTATAAGGAGTGTCGAGGAACATGAAGTTAGGAAATAGTGCTACAGAAGTAGTATGGCATGCCTCCAGTAATAAGTCAAAATTAGGAGCGTCAAATTTGATTTTTCCACTTGCTGCTGCGTCAAAATTTTCCAATGCTTTTTTATAGTCAGCCTCACTGTAAGAAATACCATCCTTTACTTTGAATATCTGAATAGGAAATACCGGTATTTCTCCATTCCCCAGACCAGCAACTGTAGCAGACATTAATTCCTTTATTACCATACGACCTTCAGGTGATGTGTCGGTGCCATAATTTATAGAGCTGAACACTACTTGGTTTCCTCCACGGGAATGCATGGTGTTAAGATTATGAATGAAACCCTCCATTGCTTGGTGAGTTTCCTTTCTTGTTGTTGCTTCAGAGCGTTTAATTGCCAGATTTAACTGTTTTTCATCCAGTACTACAGAAAGTTTTTTAAGTTCAGCTATTACAATTTGCTTTGTCTCACTTGACATCTCAATGCTTTTAACGAACTCTTTAATTATTTCACGCAGTCCTTTTTCTTCTATTGTCGCATTTGTTTCAGAGAGTTGTGATAATAAGGCTAAATTAGAAGAAAGATGCTTCTGGAAAGTTTTCAGTACCCCTTTAGCCATGAAGAAGTCGAACGCAGGAATCGATTGTCCGCCATGCTGTTCGTTTTGGTTCGTTTGGAAGACGATGGTTGCCAAAGTCGAATAGCTTTGGATTGATTGAGGGGTACGAATGCTACCATTCTTTGTGCGGAAACCTCTTTCAAATATATCATCCAAATCATATTGAATACATGTCGTTGTTTTGGTTGGATAGTAATCCAAATCATGTATATGTATATCCCCGTTTTTATGTGCCAATGTAAATTCAGGGTTCAACAGATATTTCTCGGCATAGTCCTTTGTTATTTCGGAAGCGAAGGTCATCATTTGTCCTGCAGGAGTATGAGCCGACATATTAGCATTGCTAAGATTTACATCGTTTTTCTCAATCGAAACAATGCCATCCATGATGTGTTTCATGCTGGTTTTCTTGTGTCGTTCCACATTTCTCCATTCGCGATAGATGATATATTTCTTTGCTACAATAGGATTGCGTCTCATTAACTCCTTTTCAACAACGTCTTGTATCGCTTCAACTGTTGTTGTTGTTGTTTTGATTTCCGATGCTACGGCTAATGCTGTATCATACATTTCACGCTCAGTGTCTTGCACATTACTAGCACGATATGCTTTTGTTATTGCATTTTTGATTTTCTCAATGGAGAATTTCTCCTGCGTTCCGTCGCGCTTGGAGATGATGATTTCAGAGGAATTCATGGCACTATAAATTAAATGTATAAAAACGATTTGTTATGTTATTGTTTCCCTTGTCCCGTAGGAGCATTTAGACTTTTTGCTTATTGAAATCGAAAAAATGTAAGGTCAATAAGTCTTTTTGCAAAGGTGGAAATAAAAAACGAATTGACTATCTGAAAAAGACAATATATTTTGTTGTTTATTTAAAAACTTTTTCTTTTTGGAAAACTTTTGGTTGTTTTCGTTTTTGAAGATGTTGTTGCGACTCTTGGTTATTTGTTTGAATTATAGAGGTTTAGTGTGTTTTGTTTTCTTCAGATGTTTTTCTTTTTGGAAAACTTTTTTAAAAAGGCAAGATGGGGAAGTGTTCAATGTCTACGTGCGAATGAATCTGTTTTTGTTGTCTTTTTTTGAATAGGAAGACTCATGGGAAACAATATTTGATATTAGAATTACCCTTAAAATCTGTCTTTTTGTAAATTTGTTTTAAGAGTCAACCATATCTAAAAAAAGACACTAGCTTTTTGTTGTATATACACAATAAATATAGGGTTAAATATATTATGGAGCATTTATTCTTTGGTGTTGTTGTTTTGCCGTTTGAAAAAATGTATTTACCTTTGCACCGCAAAATTTATTATTAATCTATTAAAAACAGGTAGTATGAATCATTATGAAACCGTTTTCATTTTAACTCCCGTTTTGTCTGAAGCTCAGATGAAGGAAGCGGTAGAAAAATTCACAAACCTACTCAAGGCAGAAGGTGCAGAAATTGTGAATGAAGAGAATTGGGGCTTGCGTAAGTTAGCTTATCCTATTGACAAGAAGACAACAGGCTTCTATCAATTAGTTGAATTTGATGCTGAACCAACAGTTATCGCAAAGTTGGAAATTCAGTTCCGTCGTGACGAGCGCGTTTTGCGTTTCCTTACATTCCGTCAAGACAAATACGCAGCAGAGTATGCTGTAAAGAGAAGAGGTTTGAAATCATCAACTAAAGAAACAGTAAAGGAGAATTAATTATGGCAGCAGCTCAATCAGAAATCAGATATTTAACACCACCTACAGTAGATGTTAAAAAGAAGAAATATTGCCGTTTCAAAAAGAGCGGTATTAAATATATCGATTACAAAGATCCAGAATTCTTGAAAAAATTCTTGAACGAACAAGGTAAGATTCTTCCACGTCGTATTACTGGTACGTCATTGAAGTTTCAACACCGTGTGGCTCAAGCTGTGAAGAGAGCTCGTCATTTGGCGTTGCTTCCATACGTAACCGATTTAATGAAGTAATTAAAACAAGAGGAGACAGAATATGCAAGTTATTTTGAAAGAGGATGTAGCTAACTTAGGCTACAAAGACGATATCGTAACAGTAAAAGACGGTTACGGACGTAACTTTCTAATCCCACAAGGAAAAGCGGTTATCGCGTCTGAATCAGCGAAGAAAGTTTTAGCTGAGAACTTGAGACAACGTGCTCATAAAATTGCAAAGATTAAGGAAGATGCTCAAGCTTTGGCTGCAACATTGGAAGGTGTTTCTTTGACAATTGGTGCAAAGACAAGTTCGAATGGTACAATCTTTGGTTCTGTGACAAATATTCAAGTTGCAGAGGCGTTGGTTAAACTTGGTCACGAGATAGATCGTAAAGTTATTTATATCAAGGAAGCAGTAAAAGAAATAGGACGCTATAAGGCTGTTCTTAAACTACACAAGGAAGTTTCTGTAGAAATTCCTTTTGAAGTTGTTTCTGAGTAAATAGATTTTATACGAATTAGTCCGAAAAGAAAGTCGGTTCGTTCGTAATAATATTAATGTCCGGGTATTGTGAGGTAAGTCCTTATAATACCCGGCTTTTTTATGGGTTTTAAGAAGTAAATCCCTAAAAAGCATTACATTTGTAAGAACTTACAAAGATTCTAAAGTAGTGAAACATACTTTTCTATTTTATATTACTTTTCTGTTGGTATTGTTTTTGACCATACCAATGCTACAGGCTGAAAATAAAAAGTTTACAGTTGTTCTTGATGCGGGGCACGGAGGGCGAGACCCAGGTGCGGTAGGTCGTACCGCGAAAGAAAAGGATATCAATCTTGCTGTGGTATTGGCTTTGGGGCGTCTGATAGAGAGAGGACATCCAGGCGTGAAAGTGATTTATACTCGTACTACTGATCGGTTTCTTGATTTGGATGGGCGTGCTAATATTGCTAATAAGAATAATGCAGATTTGTTTATCTCTATTCATGCTAACGCAGTGGCTAATAATAGTAGCGTTAGAGGTACAGAGACTTTTACATTAGGACTTGCGCGAACTAAGGAGAATTTAGAAGTGGCGATGCGAGAAAACTCTGCTATTCTTCTGGAAGATGATTATTTGCAGAAGTATGAAGGGTTTGACCCGAACTCTACTGAGTCGTATATTATCTTTGAGTTTATGCAAAATAAACACATGGAACAAAGTGTAGACTTTGCATCGTATATCCAGAAAGAATTTGTTAATGAAAAAAGAATAGATCGTGGAGTTAAACAAGGTGGACTGTTGGTACTTAGAAAGACCAGTATGCCTTCGGTGCTTGTGGAGCTGGGGTTTATTTCTAATCGCGAAGAAGAGCGTTATATGGCATCAGAGAGTGGAACAAGGGGACTGGCTAATGCGATATACAAGGCTTTTAATAGGTATAAAGATGGGTATGACCGTAAACAGGGTGCGCTTAATGCTTCTGCATCAACGTCTTCTTCAACATCAACCACTGCTGTAAAATCGGATGATGTTGTGTATAAGGTACAGATTCTTACTACGAATAAAAAGATTCCGGCAAATTCACGTGAACTCAAAGGGTATAAGAATGTGAGCTATTTTGAAGAGAAAGGACTCTATAAGTATACTTATGGGGAAACGACAAATCTTAATGAGATTCAGTCGTTGAAACGTAAGGTTGAAAAGGATTTCAAAGGGGCTTTTATTGTTCAATTTAAGGATGGCGAAAAGATTAATTAGGAAATAATACGATATAATTTAAATAAGATGAAAAGAGGTTTGACGAATGAGGCGAAGATTGGGTTGGTGACTATTGTTAGCTTGGCATTGCTTTATTTTGGTATTAATTATTTGAAAGGCATAAATTTGTTTAAGCCTTCTAATCACTATTTTGTAACATTTGATAATGTTAAAGATGTAACTGTATCCAGTCCTGTATTTGTGGAGGGTTTTAAGGTTGGATTGGTTAAATCTATTTCCTATGATTATTCTACTACAGATAAGATTACTGTAGAGGTGAGTCTTGAGGATAAAATGAAGATAAATAGAGGGAGTTATATAATTATAGAACAATCCTTCCTTGGAGGGGCTGAACTTCATATTCACCTTAATAAGTATGTAGATGACCATTATGTTTCGGGTTCTGTCATAGAAGGACGTATGAGTGAGGGCATGATGGATATGGTGCAGTCTAAGATACTCCCTGGAGTAGAGCAGATGTTGCCGAAATTGGATTCGATATTGAGCGGTTTGCAGGTATTAGTTAATAGTCCTGCCTTGACTAATTCATTGTCGAATATAGAGGTTACAACAAAGAATTTGGAGCAATCTACATTGGCACTTAATAATATACTTCGTACAGACATCTCAGCGATTGTTTCTGACTTCAAGGTTATATCAAATAATTTTACAGAGATGAGTGAAGAATTGAAAGGTTTGGATATTAAGACGACAATGGCTTCGGTTAATGCAACGATAGAAAATCTGAGGATTACTACCGACAAGTTGAATTCTTCAGATAATAGCATGGGACTATTGTTAAACGACAAGGAACTATACTTAAACTTGAATGAAACAGCTGGTAATGCTTCTAAGTTACTACTTGATTTAAGAGAAAATCCAAAGAGATATGTACGTTTCTCTGTCTTTTGAAATTAAAGAAGATTATAGTTGCTATTTAGATTGATTCTAATTTAAGATTTTTTTAACAAAGGTTTAAGACCTTGCAAACGAAAATGGACTGTTTTCTTGCAAGGTCTTTCTATTATAGGTAATACCGTTTGTATAGGGCTTTTAGGTAGATTGAAATACTTATTGCTTTTGTTTGAATTAGCCGGTAAAGGCTTGTGCCTTAAGTTGTTTTGTGTAACTGCTTGAAATTAAAGAGAATATTGTTTTGTTAAACAAAGCAATAGAATGCTAACTTTTTTTTTCGGAATTAATTTCTAAACTTTGTAGAACCAATAATAAAGTGGAATTATATAGTCAAGAGGAGAAGAAATAAATAATGCAGGTAGAGTTTGAAATATTATGGAATAAGTGTTTGGAAGTTATTAAGGAAAACGTTCCGGAAACTGCTTTTAATACATGGTTTTTGCCAATCGTTCCATTGTCATACGAAAATAACAAATTCACGATACAAGTTCCCAGTCAGTTTTTCTATGAATATTTAGAGAGTAAATATGTTGGTGATTTGCAGGCAGCATTATATAATGTTGTAGGACAAGGAACAATCCTTAATTATCGTGTTATGGTTGTGGATAGAAGTGCTGGTGGAACAGTAGACTATCCTGCAGAAAACTCTACAGCAAAAAGTAAGGATAATACAAAGAATATTAATACTGCAACGAACCCTTTTGTTCAGTCTGTTCAACAAGTATTAGATTCTCAACTTAACCCTAAGTATACATTCGATAATTACTTCGAAGGAACGAGCAATAAGTTAGTTCGTACAGCAGGAGATTCTGTCTCTCAGAATCCCGGGAAAACAGCTTTTAATCCATTGTTTGTCTTTGGTGCTTCTGGTGTAGGTAAAACTCACTTATGTCATGCTATAGGGGCGAGAATACGTCAATTACATCCAGATAAAAAAGTATTATACGTATCTTCTCATTTATTCCGTATCCAATATACTGATGCGATAAGAAAGAATTCGACAAATGACTTCCTTAACTTCTATCAGAATATCGATGTATTGATGCTGGATGATATTCAGGAGTTGATAGGTATGGATAAGACTCAAAATACATTTTTCCATATTTTCAATCACTTGCATCAATTAGGCAAGCAGCTTATTCTTACTTCGGATAAGGCGCCTGTTGATTTGCTTGGAATGGAGGAACGTCTTATTACTCGCCTTAAATGGGGATTAACAGCAGAGTTACACCGTCCTGATATAGAATTGCGTAGAAAAATCTTGAAGAATAAGATTACACACGAAGGAATTATAATTTCGGATGAAGTCTTTAATTTCATTGCAGATAATGTTACAGACAATGTTCGTGACTTAGAGGGTATTCTTGTATCGTTGATGGCACATTCTGTTATGAATAACCATGAGATTGACTTACCTTTAACTAAGCGTGTTATAGCTCAGGCAGTACGTTTGGAAAAGAAGCAAATATCAGTTCAAATGATACAGGATGTAGTTTGTAACTATTATAATCTGGAGCCTACCGTTATACAAACAAAATCGAGAAAGAGGGAGATTGTTCAGGCAAGACAAATTACAATGTTTCTTGCTAAGAAGTATACGGATTGTTCGTTCTCTCATATTGGAAAGATTGTAGGAAAGAAAGATCATGCTACCGTTCTTCACGCTTGCAAGGCTATAAAGGATCAGATTGAAACAAATAAGGTTTTCCGCTCTTCTGTAGAAGAAATAGAAGGATTGCTTAAGAATTAAATCGAAGAAAATATTAAAATGAAAGGATGTCTTTTTGAAGGCATCCTTTTGTTGTTTTAGGGGATTTTGCTTTTTGATGTTTTTCTTTTTGGGAAACTTTTGTGGTTTTGTGATTTTGTTAAATCTGTGTTCTTTAGGATGTTGGTTGTTTTGTTTGGGAAACTTCTGTTGATTTTTGGTTTTATTTGTTATCCGACTTGGCTAATCGGTAAACAATGATTAAACTTGTAATCGGAACAAAAACAATAGAGTCGTGGATCATAAAACTTACACATTTGACGAGGCGTATAATGCCTCTTTGGACTACTTTGCCGGCGATGAGCTTGCTGCAAAGGTTTGGGTCAACAAATATGCCCTGAAAGATGCCTTTGGGAATATTTACGAAAAATCTCCAGTTGATATGCACCGTCGCTTGGCAGGCGAGATTACTCGAATTGAAAAGAAGTATGCCAACCCGTTGTCAGAGCAGGAGCTTTATGATCTTTTCGATCATTTCAAATATATCGTTCCTCAGGGAAGTCCGATGACGGGTATAGGAAATAATTATCAGATAGCATCATTATCTAATTGCTTCGTTATCGGATTAGATGGCGAGGCTGATTCTTACGGTGCTATTATACGAATTGACGAGGAGCAGGTGCAGTTGATGAAACGTCGTGGAGGTGTTGGTCACGACTTATCTCATATTCGTCCAAAAGGTTCTCCGGTTAAGAATTCGGCATTAACATCCACAGGGTTAGTGCCATTTATGGAACGCTATTCTAATTCTACACGTGAGGTTGCACAAGACGGAAGACGTGGTGCATTGATGTTGAGCGTCTCGATAAATCACCCGGACTCGGAGTCGTTTATCGATGCAAAGATGACGGAAGGTAAAGTTACCGGAGCAAATGTGTCGGTTAAGATAGATGATGAGTTTATGAATTCCGTAATAAACGGCTTGCCATACAAGCAGCAGTACCCGGTTTATTCCCCTAATCCTACTACAGTAAAAGAGGTTGATGCACAGTCTTTGTGGAAGAAGATAATCTTTAACGCATGGAAATCGGCTGAGCCTGGAGTCTTATTCTGGGATACTATAATAAAGGAGTCGGTTCCGGATTGTTATGCTGATTTGGGATTCCAAACGGTATCTACTAACCCATGTGGCGAGATTCCTTTGTGTCCTTATGATAGTTGTCGTTTGCTTGCAATTAATCTGTATTCATACGTTGTGCATCCTTTTACTAAGGACGCATACTTTGATTATGATTTGTTTAGAATGCACGTTGGGTTGGCTCAACGTATTATGGATGATATTATCGACCTTGAAGCTGAAAAGATTGAAAAGATATTGGAGAAGATTGATTCGGATCCTGAATCATCGGAAGTGCGTAATGCCGAACGATTCCTATGGAGGAAGATACAGGAAAAGACATTGCAAGGGCGTCGTACAGGCGTTGGCATTACGGCAGAAGGCGATATGGTTGCTGCATTGAACCTTCGTTACGGTACTGACGCAGCAATTGATTTTTCAGAGAATGTACAGAAGGAACTTGCATTATCAGCCTATCGTGCATCTGTTCAATTGGCTAAGGAGCGTGGCGCTTTTGAAATGTACGATGCTAAGCGTGAGGAGAACAATCCGTTTATAGCTCGTTTACGTGATGCAGATCCTAATTTCTACGAAGATATGGTGAAGCATGGTCGTCGTAATATTGCTTGTCTTACAATTGCTCCTACGGGTACAACAAGTTTGATGACACAGACAACATCCGGGATAGAGCCGGTGTTCCGGCCTGTATACAAGCGTCGTCGCAAGGTTAATCCAAATGATGTGGATGCACGTGTCGACTTTATCGACGAGACTGGTGATGCTTTTGAAGAATACACTGTCTATCATCATAAGTTTGTTGTTTGGATGGAGGCTAATGGTTATACGAAAGACAGCGATTATACTCAAGGAGATATTGACACATTGGTTGAGAAATCCCCATATTATAAAGCTACGGCAAACGATGTGGACTGGCTGCAAAAGGTCAGGATGCAGGGACGTATGCAGAAATGGGTCGACCATTCTATCAGCGTAACAATCAACCTGCCGGAAGAAGCTACCGAAGACCTTGTTAATTCCTTATATATTGAGGCTTGGAAAAGTGGCTGTAAGGGATGTACTGTCTATCGTGAGGGCTCTCGTTCGGGAGTTTTGATTTCCACAGATAATGATAAGAAGAAAAAAGACGATTGTAACTGCATGGAGCCGCCTGTTATTGTGGCGAAGCGTCCGAAGGAGCTGGAAGCAGATGTTGTGAAATTCCAGAATAATCGTGAAAAATGGATTGCCTTTGTTGGGATTCATAACGGTCGCCCTTATGAGATATTCACCGGATTGGTTGATGACGACGAGGGTATAATGTTGCCGAAGAATATTGCGAAGGGACATATCATAAAGAGCCACGATGATGATGGCAAGAAACACTATGACTTCCAATTCAAAAACAAACGTGGCTATAAGACAACAATCGAAGGCTTGGACGGCAAATTTAATCCTGAATACTGGAACTATGCCAAGCTAATCTCAGGGGTGTTACGCTATGGAATGCCTATTGACCAGGTTATAAAACTTGTTCAGGGAATGGAACTCGACAGTGAATCGATAAACACATGGAAGAATGGTGTAGAGCGTGCCCTTAAAAAATACCTGCCGAATGGAACAGAGGAAAAAGGGCAATTATGTCCGACTTGTGAAGTGGGTAATTTAGTCTATCAAGAAGGCTGCTTAACTTGCAGCAACTGTGGCGCATCGAGATGCGGATAAGTTATGAATTTTGACATTTTGATAGCAAAAATGCTGTTTTTCTGCTTTCGGAAGAGTTTTATACTCTAAAAATCTCATTTTAATAAATCTGATAAATATGAAGATAAGATTTAACGTGAACTACCATACAAGATGGGGACATAAGATGTATATAACAGGGTCTGTTCCCGAACTTGGCTCGTGGGACGTTGCTTTTGCTAAGGAGATGAATTGTGACTCGTCTGCAAATTGGCAGTTTGAGTTATCCCTTGATGAAAGTGTGGATAAAATTGAATACAGATATTTTCTTCGTGCAGATGCTGAGATTGTCTCAGAGTGGGATAGGGGGCATTGTCTTATTCTCGAAAAACCATTGACTACATGCTTTGTCCATGATTGTTGGTTGGATAAACCGGAGGACAGCGTGTTCTATACGTCCGCTTTTACAAAAGCTATTTTCTCTCATCCTGTGGAAACTTTTGATAAGCCTTATGACGTAATTTTTCGCATACTTGCACCTCGTGTTGCATCGCATCAGGTAGTTAAAGTAGCCGGAAATCAGTCTGCTTTAGGTAATTGGAAACTTAATGATGCGCCGATATTATTGTCTGCCTCGCAGGCGGAATGGCATCTTCCGTTGTGTTCCTCTGAAATTACTTTTCCTCTTGAATATAAATTTGTAATTGTTGATAAGGAGAATCCTGATACCAATTATTGGGAGGAGGGCGACAATAGAGTGCTTGATATTCCATGCGGTTTGGCAGATGGCGAGATGGTAAATGTCTTTGCCGGATATTTTCGCAATTCGGATTTTCCTTGGTGGAAGGGAGTTGGGTCGGTTATTCCGGTTTTCTCTTTGCGCTCCGAAAATAGTTTTGGGGTAGGAGACCTTGGCGATTTGCGACTGTTTATTGATTGGGCGAAGAAGACAAATCAAGATATTATACAGGTTCTGCCAATGAATGATACTCAGATGACAAAGACATGGCAGGATTCATATCCATATAGTGCAATGTCTATTTATGCATTGCATCCGATGTATATCGATTTGAAATCATTGGGCGAATTGAAGGATGATAGCAGGGCGAATTACTATAAGAATGAGCAAATTCGGTTGAATGCTATGGACGCTATGGATTACGAGGCGGTTATGTCGGCGAAGGTTGCATATTGTCGCGAGTATTTCCATCAAGAAGGATTTGTATTGTTGAAGAGCGATGAATATAAGTGCTTCTTTGAACGTAATAAGTCGTGGTTGATGCCATATTCTGCTTATTGCTATTTACGTGACGTTTATGGCACGGCGGATTTCTCCTGTTGGAAAGAATATTCGATTTATGATCCTGTCGCAATAGAGAAATTGTGCGAAGCGGGAGGTGATGCTTTCCCCGAGATTGCGTTCAATTATTATATACAATATGTTTTGGATAAACAATTTCGTGAGGTGTCTGATTATGCCCGCGAAAGAGGTGTTGTGTTGAAAGGTGATTTGCCGATAGGTGTGAACAGATATAGTGCGGAGGTTTGGACGGAGCCTGAGTATTTTAATCTGGATGTGCAGAGTGGTGCGCCGCCTGATGATTTTTCTCTTGTGGGACAGAACTGGCTTTTCCCGACTTATAAATGGTCGGTGATGGAGCAAGATGGTTTCTCGTGGTGGCGCAAGCGTTTTGCGAAACTGAATGATTACTTTGACTGCTTTCGTATCGACCATATATTAGGATTTTTTCGTATTTGGGAGATTCCAAAAGAGTATGTACAAGGATTGTGTGGGCACTTTAATCCTGCAATGTCTCTTTCTGTGGAAGAAATAGAACATGGGTATGGACTTGCGTTTGACGAAAGTCGCTTTACAACTTCAGGTATAAGCGGAAATCATTTAGGCGAATTGTTTGGCGAATATACCGAAGACGTTAAGCGTGAGTATATGGAACTGTCGGCAGATAATTATTATAAGCTGAAACCTTCGTGTGATACTCAGCGAAAGATTGAGAAACTATTTGCCAATGACAATAGTACGAGGGCGAACGCTCTGATGTTGGGTTTATTCACCATTGCAAATGAAGTCCTTTTCCTTGCCGATCCATACGAACAAGGGAAATATCATCCTCGTATATCGGGTTCTTCTTCTTTTGTTTATAAGGATTTGAGTGAGGAGAATCAGCGGAAGTTTAGTCATTTGTCCGACGACTTTTTCTACAGGAGACATAATGCTTTTTGGAAGGAACAGGCACTGAAAACTCTTTCGCCGTTAGTTAATTCGACCGAGATGTTGGTTTGTGGTGAAGATTTAGGAATGATTCCGGAGACTGTCCCTGAGGTAATGAATCAGCTATCTCTATTAAGTCTGGAAATAGAACGTATGCCTAAAGAATATGGCGTTGAGTTTGCAAATATGGCGGCACTGCCTTACTTCTCTGTTTGTACAACATCGACTCATGATATGAGTCCGCTGCGTAGCTGGTGGAAAGAAGATGCAAACAAAACACAGCGCTATTATAATAGTACATTGCATCATGATGGTGAAGCTCTAGAGGGATGTTCATCACAGATAGCAGAACAAATAATCGCAAACTATTTGCGCTCCGATTCCATGCTGGCAATCCTGCCGTTGCAAGACTGGCTTTCTATGGATGACTCACTTAAAAGAGCTGATGTCGATGCTGAGAGAATCAATATTCCTGCTAAGACAAACCATTATTGGCAATATCGTATGCACCTCACAATAGAAGCCCTTTTGCAAGCTGAGGAGTTTAATGAAAAAGTAATCACACTGACAAAACAATGTGGTCGGTTATAATAAAAAGGTTGCCTGTATAAAGGCAACCTTTTTATTATCATTATCAAATATAATATTCCTTTATTCCTTAGACATATTACAGCGACCATTAAGTTTAGCATTCAATTCGATTTCCAATATTTTTGTATGTAAATCTCCTTCTATATTCGCTGACGATTTTAGGGTTAGCTTTTCTTTTGCGTGAATATTACCTGTAACAGTTCCGGCTACTTCTACATTGGCAGATTCAATATTGCCAATAACGCGCCCTTTAGGGCCGATAACTATTTTTGACGCACATATTATATTGCCTTCTACACAACCATCAAGACGGAGATCGATATCAAGAACGATATCTCCTTTGACTGTTGAACCAACAGCTAATGAGTTATGTATACCATTTCCTGTGCTAAGTTCAGATTTATTCCTATTTCCCATCATAGAGTTTATTGCTTTTACTGATTCATGCAAATATATAATTATATTTTGTAATATATCATTGATTCATTACATTTACCTTATTAATACTTCCAATATGACAAGCAAAATAGAGTTGAAAGGAATGAAGTTCTATGCTTATCATGGTGTTTCTGCTCAAGAACGTCAGGTAGGTAATATCTTCGTTGTTAATTTGTTGCTGACGGCTCCTCTTGAGGATGCCATCGAAAGCGATGAGCTCAGGTTTACGATTAATTATGCTTCGGTATATGAAGTTGTGAAGGCTGAGATGGGTATGCCGTCCAATCTATTGGAAAACGCAGCAGGTCGGATAATAAATTCCCTAAAGTCAAATTTTCCAATACTTACACAGGTGGAAATTAAATTGACAAAATTGAACCCTCCATTCGGAGGTGATTTGCAAAGTGCTTCAGTGATTTTAGATAAGACATTCTAACAAGTACACATATTATAAATGATAAATGGAATAAAGAAAATAGGTTTTGATGCTGATGATACTTTGTGGGTGAATGAGACTTATTTTCGTGAAACGGAACGACAGTTCTTTGATTTAATCTCTCCTTATATAAATAAGGATATAGCGGAAAAAGAATTGTATAGTACGGAAATGAATAATATGTCGCTTTATGGATATGGAGTTAAAGCCTTTATCCTTTCAGTTATAGAAACAGCAATAAGAATAACAGAAGGTAAAATACCAATAAAGATCATTGATGATATTGTTCAATTGGGTAAGGAACAATTATCGCATCCGGTGGAGTTGTTAGACGGTGTTGAAGCTACTTTAAATTCTCTGGTTGGTAGATATGAACTAATCCTTGTAACAAAAGGTGATTTATTGGATCAGGAGCGTAAACTTCTTGATTCTGGTTTAGGGCATCTTTTTCATCATGTCGAAATCATGAGTGATAAAACAGAAAGTAATTATACTCAGTTATTGAAACATATAGATGTTTTACCAGAAGAATTTCTTATGATTGGAAATTCTCTAAGGTCGGATATTCTACCACCTTTGAATATAGGAAGTTATGCTATTCATATCCCATTTCACACTACTTGGTTGCATGAGCATGTAGAAACTCCTATAGTACACCCTAAGTTTTATACTGCGGATTCTCTTTGGGATGTTATTTCCTTACTTCCTTGATTTTCTTACAATCTTTTTTTAGGATTTTATTCCTTTAACTTATTGGTATTCAGTGTTGGTATTATTTTGTTAGAAAAATAGTTGCAATAAAGTTTGTATAATAGTTTTTAGTGTTCTACTTTTGCACTCGCAATTGAGGCAAGGGGTTGCAGTTTCTCTCTTCCCTGTTTTATGTTTTTGATTGCATATTCGTTCCTTGAAATATTTACATAAATCAACAAGTAGTACAAGTCTGTTCTTGTTTATGACGATATGGT
>JGI996J12353_1000135_pt1 | contig 21522 bp, 23 predicted proteins | sample IntmicLarv5ML5BL_FD_12353 | JGI IMG/M metagenome (IMG submission 12353) | reverse complement strand
CATGGAGCAGACCTGCCGCTCTTACAGTCAATGAATCCTCTTTGGAAAGACCTATTGAATCGGCCATTCTTCCGGCAAGATGATAGACTCCGAGGGAATGTTCGAATCTCGAATGATTCGCTCCCGGAAAGACCATGTTTCCCGATCCCAGCTGTTTCACATATCGGAGCCTTTGCATCTCGTGTCTGTCCAAGATCTCAAGGAACGCGCCGTCTATCTTTATGCTTCCGTGCAGTGGGTCGTGAATGGTCCTTATATCCATATTCATGCCGCCTTGTGTGTTATCTTGCACCTATCAATGCACATTCCGCCCGGACTCATCACCATTATCCTGTCCGATGCTTCGGTAAATGATCCATTGAGATCCTCCGCTACCGAAAGAAGACGCTTTGCGATCTCTCTTTTCGCATTGTCACCATCAGCGAATCTGGAAAAATCCAATATCAGGATATTGCCTCTGTATGCCATATCCATCAACGGACGAAGATCGTTGTAAAGGGTAACCTCCACGATCTTTATCCCCGCGTCGGATTGTGTGTACTCCGGCACATGATAGTCGTCCAGATCCACAAAGGTCTTTTTCTTCTTCTCCTCTTTCTTTTTCCTGCTGAACATTGGATCACTCGCCCGATTTCCAGAGCTTATCTCCTACGTTATGTATCGTCTTTATGGCTTTACCGCTTTTCTTTTCAAGAAGTTCGGTTCCCGACCTCTCGGAGATCCCTATCGCAAGAGGCATTTTGTTGTTGACATCTCTGATCCAGACCATGTCGCCCGCAACTATCGATTCGTCCGCTTCGACTATACCGGGGCCCATACAATCGGCCCCGTTCGTGATGAACGGCACTGCACCCATGTCAACGGTCACAAATCTTTTTTGCGGTTTGTATCTTATGACCCCTCTCACCGTAAGGAACGGATTTCCGTCCAGAACTATCCCCAGGATATCATTTCCAACGAACAACAGGTTAAAATCGGTACTTTCGGCCAGATCAACGGGATCATCTTCCATGAACACTTTGACTCCCATTGTATTCTCAAGTTGAACCGAGAATGCTTTGATCTCTTTAGACCTCATTCTCTTCCTTTTTCGGATCCTTATGTCTGCCATAATGGTAACCCATAACTGTTGATGATTTTCATACTTTCGTCTTTTTCAGATCATATAACCTATTATAAACGATCAATCCTTACAACGAAGGGCTCTTATCACACAAGAGCGTGGTGTAGCCCATGGGAATCAGCATCGGAATTTGTGAAATTGACGCGCCCAGCGCGTTGTGTAAAGACCTTAGAGTGAACATCATCAAAGTTCGTGTCGATGATTTCAAGGGATTCGAGGACCTCACCGGTTACGACCATATCATATCTCTAGAAAAAGCACATTCCCTCGTGGGAGATTGGGAAGTTTTCATGAAACGGAACAGGATCAGCGAAGAGACCGATGCCATTTACATGGACAAACTGAAGAATGAAGATGATATCAAACTCTTGGAAAAAAACGCCGAGAAGATCTGTACCGGGTGGGTGAACCTTTCTGATGTGGATGCGAAAAGAAAGGATGCGGTTATCTCCGCATCGAAAAGGGAAAATCGTCTCACCGGTTGGGATATGCTTTCCTTTGACGAAATGAACGAGATGTGCGCCACCTGCAAATTATCCTGGGACAAAGGAAGAGGCTGCATCGGAGCGTTCGGCCCCAACGACAGTCTGCTTCCAGAAATTGCCAAGAAATACGGCTGTGAGATCGTGTCGTCGGTTCCCAAAGGAGTAGAGACTGCCAGAAGATATGATCCCAAAGAAGGAGCGAAACTTGTCGAAGAGGTCGAGATACTCAGAAAAGCCCTTCCCGAGGAAGGAAAGATGATGGTAAGACGTTACAGCGGCCCTCTCGACCGATTGGAAGCCGTAGCGAATATATCAGTATCCGAAGGATGCGGATTCTACTTCTTCTGATCTCAGGATCCGTTCAGACGGAGTATGGCCGCAGCCATCTCCCTTGCCTGATCCATCACGCCTTTCATACCTACTTTATCGTCAGCATATTGGGGGGAATTCAACGCGGATACTATCGGAGGAGGGTTGCTGCCGCACACCAGCATCTGATTGCGAAGCATCCAGTATACCATTTGTGAATATACCATGGATCCTCCTTCATGTGCATTGACGACCACTGCGCCTCCGACCTTTCCTTTCAGCCCTTTATCTCCTTTTTCCAGGATCATTCCCGCTCTTTCCATGAACAGTTTCATCATGGCCGAACATGCGCCATAATAACATGGAGATGCCAATATCAATCCGTCAGCCTGCCTTATCGCATCCACGATCTCGTTCAGCGCATCATCTTCCAGAATGCATCTGCCGTCTCCTCTCATCTCGCACGACCTGCAGTCGTTGCAAGGAACCATATCGAACGAATACAAGTGTATCTGTTCCGTCTCGATGCCTGCTTTCTCTATCTCATCCAGAACTTCGTTGAGAATATTGCTTGTGTTGCCTACCAGACGCGGACTGGCATTAAGAGCGACGACCTTCATGCAACAGAATAGGAGGATGCCCATAAAAAACTACTTAGAGCAATATCTTAGCATTCCTTTCTATCGCGTGCAGAACATTTCCTTCCGAGTCCATGAAAGAGGTACACACTCCCATCGGTATCCTTGTAGGGTCCTTGATAAATGTTACTCCCTCGTCGATCAAACGTCTGTGCAGATCGTATGGATTCTCCACGCCGATGAATATGCCCGTATCCCTTCCCGCTGTGTCGGAATAATACAGCAAGAAGGTAGCACCTTCCCTCTGAAGCACCGCGTCTTTCTCTCTTTTGTAGAGAAGGGTCATGCTCAATATCTCGGTGTAGAACGCGATTCCTCTCCCAAGATCCCTGCAGGGTACCGCAACCATGAATATCGATTCAGGCAACCCTTCGTTGGTATAATCGAAATTTCCCCCTCCCGGGTCTCCTAGCGGCATAAGCCTTCATGTCGCTGAAAAGATAAATCGGTTCCGATAATCCTATATCAGAACGGAACATTGTGGGGGCAGGAGTATGACTGAATGGCGAAACCGATGATGAGCGGAGAGGACATTGAAAGTGAAACAAGACTGCGCGACTCTCTTGCAAAGATCAAACACGTTGTGATCGTTATGAGTGGTAAGGGCGGTGTAGGAAAAAGTACAGTGTCTTCCAATATCGCACAATCCCTTTCGGTAATGGGATATCAAACAGGTCTGATGGATCTGGATATTACCGGACCGAACATCCCGAAGATGTTCCACGTCGAAGACGATAAACTGACTGTGGAAGATGAGAGGCTCATACCCATACTTGTGCCTCCGTCCCTAAAACTCATGTCGATGGCGTTCCTTCTCCCTGAGAAGGATTCCGCGGTCATGTGGAGAGGTCCTGTGAAAATGGGTGCCATAAGACAATTCATCGAAGATGTAAACTGGGGAGACCTTGACTATTTGATAATCGATATGCCTCCGGGAACAGGTGATGAAGCACTTTCCATCGTTCAGTTGATACCGAAAGCAGACGGAGTTGTAATTGTCACCACTCCTCAGGACGTGGCATTGCTGGACAGCAGAAAATCCATCACTTTTGCCGCACAGACCAAGATCCCCATATTGGGGCTTGTGGAGAACATGAGCGGTTTTGTTTGTCCGCATTGCGGCGAAACCACTGAGATATTCGGCTCCGGAGGAGGAGAAACGACGGCAAAGAGCATGAATGTACAATTCATGGGACGCATTCCGATCGAACCTCAGATAGTCGCATCCGGAGATGCGGGAATACCAATAGTCATCAGAGTCCCCGATTCCCTGTCTGCAAAAGCGTTCAAGGAAATAACCGAAAAACTGATAAGAACGGTCGAGAAAAAATGAAGATCGGCGTAATTTCAGAAGGTGACGATCTCTCCTCCTATGTCGCAGAAGATTTTGGACACGCTCCGTATTTCCTTATCGTTGATTCCGAAACACTCGATTACATCGTTATCGAGAATGAATTCGTTAACGAGATGGGAGCGGGCATGAAGGTCGCCAATGCGATCGTAGGCCTCGGAGTGGATGCTGTCATTACCGGAGGCATCGGATCACACGGCATTGATATACTCACAAAAGCGGGAATACACATAGCTTACGACGAGGAAGGCACCGCAGAAGAATGCATCAGGGATCTGAAGAGAAGGATCGCACTCAGAGGATCTCAGACCGCTCTCTGATCTCCCCATATCAATTTGTGAAGTTGGGGAAGCACCCTTACGTTGAGTCCTCGAGCCAAAACCTCTTCCGCCAAAGGTCTCAGATCCATTCCGCCTACCGGAGTGAATATCACATTGGCACATATTTCATTGGCCCTTACGAACTTTGTTGCATATTCCAGATCTACTCTGTCGCCGATCACGAATTTCAATTGATCTGTTTCATCCAGCAAAGCAACATTGGAGAACAGCATCTTATCGCTCATCCCTGACGATGGACATTTAATGTCCATACTTATGATCAATTTTTTATCTCGAGGTATCTGTGAAACATCGATCGAGCCGTTGGTCTCAACGGTCACCCTCTTTCCGATCACTACTAATCTTTCCAACAAGGATATCGCATCTTTCTGCAGCAATGGTTCCCCACCGGTGATACAAACATTCTCGGTATCGCCTATTGCATCGATTATCTCATCGATCGACATCTCACTACCGCCTTCGTTTGCGTATCCGGTATCACACCATTCGCATGCAAGATTACATCCCACGGTCCTAACGAAGTGAGTGGGGATCCCCATCGTGAGCCCTTCGCCCTGTAATGATCTGAAATGCTCGCATATCTTCACGATATCACCTGTAATCTATCTCGTCGGTATACCCCGCCTCGGAGAAACCTTTCAATCTCAGCAGACAGGAGTCGCAGCGACCACATGCCTTGTCATCTCCTTTATAGCACGACCATGTCAAATGTAACGGTGCCTTCAATTCTTTACCCAACCTGACTATGTCCGCTTTGGTGCAGCGAAGAATGGGGGTCGCTATTTTCAGCGTATTCCCTTCAACACCCATCTTCGTACCCTTTGAAAGCATTGCCTCGAATGTTTCGAAGAACTCTGGGCGGCAGTCCGGATATCCCGAATAATCAATGGAATTAGCTCCGATGTAGATTTGATCCGCGTCAAGGGATTCACATAATCCTGCGGCGACGCTTAGAAATATTATATTCCTTGCTGGAACATAGGTTACAGGTATTCCGGAATCGATCTCCCGATCCTCTGGCACATCTATGTTCTCTCTTGTTAATGCCGAACGGAAAGAGGTCAGATCCATATCTACGATGATGTGTTCAACACCGTAATACTCGCACACCGCCTTCGCGGAATCCAACTCCTTCGTGTGTCTCTGTCCATACCTGAAACTCAACGCGGTCACTTTCTTTCCTTCGGATAACGCCTGTGCCAACGTTACAGTGGAATCCAATCCTCCGGACAGAAGGACGACCGCCTTCTGCATCATAACACCTTGGTGTACCAAGCCGTTTGACCGCGTTCTTCGTCCAGTCCCACAGATATGGTCCGGACATTTTTCGGAAGATCGATGTCATTAGCCAATCTTTCAACCATTAATTTGGACATTTCCTCCGCGGTCGTGGTGGTAACATCGAGAAGAACAACATCTTCCAGAGGGAACACGTATTTCTTGTTGCAGGACAATACTTCAAAGGAATTGTCCAATTTGGTTATCTTCACTATTTTCGATCTCGACGGCAAAAGGATCATGTGATCCATCTCGTCTATCATTGATCTTAATTTCTTCTTCAACACAACGAAATCCATTACCATTCCGCTTTCTTCATCAATGTCCCCTTCCAGCCTGAGTCTGACTATGTAGGTGTGTCCATGAAGTCGCGAACATTTCTCGTGCATGGGTATGAAGTGGCATGCGGAAAAACGAATGCCAGTGTGTCCTCCATCGATCTCTAAGATCATTTTTTTCCCTCCGCTAATTTCATTGCCAACATGATCGAATCCGTATAATCAGATTTTACCCTCGATGTGTCAACGAACACTTTGTCCATGTTCAGAACCGGTGCCCCTAACGCAACCGCCCCACCAATGAAATGAAGTACTCTGAATATAAGATTCCCGGTTATCCCGTCCGGAGCTATTATGAGGTCCGCATCCTCCACCGCGGATTCTATCAATATCTCCGCGTGGTATGCATCATACCCTTCTTTAGACAATAATGCAACAAGTTCCAGTGCATCTTTTATTGATGCATCTACAACCTTGTTCCTTCCCACATCCTCTTTTCTTCCTCCGGACATCACCGCTATCTTTGTACCGGCGCCCAGTTCTTTCATGAGGCCCATCGACCTCACCGCAAGACTGTGCTTCTGCCCGACGGTCCATCCTTCATCTATCCCCACGGGTGCCAAGAATACCGTTCTCCCTCTGTTGGGTTCGAGTATCACGAGTCTTTCCAATTCATCCAGGTCCGCCCTTTTCTTAAGTATGGACAAAAGTTCCGATGAAGGCATGTCTCCCCTTACCGCCGCATCGATCTTTCCCGAAAAAAGATCGTTCACGAGCGCTTGCGGGTCTTTGTAAATTATCACATTCTCACTCCTCAGAGCGTGAACAGACCGTTCTACGATACCCGAACCTGTGCCGCAACCTATCCCAACTTTAACGTTGGGAACCTCACTCTGAAGAAGATCTTTTGCTGTGAACATCGAACGTTCATTATTTTCGACCTTATTAATGATTCGTTATCTCGTCGAATTTATAATCGGACCATTCCCTGAGGCCTAATACTATCTCCGTTTCTGTAAGTGTAAGCATCGGCCTGGAATATTTTGCGGAATCATCCATTGCTATTCGGGGGCACGCGGTATTGATGTATGCATCAACATTGTAATACATCAAAGCCTCAGGGTTTATCTCATCCAAAACTATCCTGTGTGCTGTCTTTCCACATTCTCTTATTCGCTCGATGATGGCGTCTGCTTCATCAGACCTGTTCTGACCTATTTTGGTACAGGATATCACCAGGAATATGTTTGCTCCTTTCGAGATCTCGATGGCCGCGAACCGCTTTCTGAGCATCCTTTCTTTGATATTCTCAACAGACCTTAACTCACCTGTCACTGGATTCAGAACGATTATCTTCTTTTCGATGCCTAATGCTGCCGCAAGAGGATGGAAATCGCCTTCTCCAATGTACAGGAACGCATCCACATCCTGCTCTATAGATGATGCTGCACTGCAGTTGCATCCCAATACCTGTCCGGGATAAGATATCCTTCTGTCGCCCTTACCCAGCAACACGGTCTTCCCCAGACCTTCCAACGATATTTTGGCACTCGGCAACAATCCGATGTACTGAACGGTCGCAAGCAATCCTATTCTTTCAGGAAGGATCTTTGCGGCAGATGCCACCGCCTCCCGAATATCAAGATCCACTCTGACCTCCACGAATCTCACATCGGGGTCGTTTCCCAAGGAAGGGATGGGAGAATGACCATAATGTACCAAAGCATCCGCTACTTTTTTGTAGTCAATAAAAAGATCGCAGGCACCGTAACAATGCGTACCCAAAATTATGATCCTTGCACCCGTTTTTGAGTGCAGATCATCAGATATGCGCAAAGCACTTGTCTTAAGACCCTCGGGAAGCTGAATCGCAACTGATATGTATCCGTTGGTATCGATCCAATCAGCTGTACCTTTCAGGTCCAGATCGAACATTTACTTCATGTATTCCTGACCCTTCTCTACGTCAACGTAGCAAGGGGAGGGGAACTTCATGGATGCTTTCCAGAGAGCCTTTTTGGCAACATCGACCTTTTCCGCTGCTACCTGCACCGTAAGGACCGCTTGGTTGCGTTCAAGTCTGGCTGCCGTTCCGACGGTCTTACCGAAAGCATTTCTCATTCCGCTTGACACACGGTCAGCTCCTGCTCCGGTAGCCAACTTGTTCTCTCTGAGGACACAGTGGGGGTATGCTCTCACTTTGAGGTGATAATTTGCAACACCGGCCTGTCCCGAGAGACACTTGTTAGCCGCGATACGGCCTGCCTCGAGAGATGTGTGCCTGATCTGTACACGGTTCTTGACCCTGAGGGTCAGAGTTACAGGGAATTCTCCCTGGAGGTTTCCCATGTCAAACTGACTGATCCTGACTGCGGGGACTCCTCCCATGTATTCGCGGCGTGTGTACGCCTGTCCTGTAATTCTCCTGTACATTGATGCGGGCTTTCTTACCATTTCTGCCACCTTTGTGGATTATAATAGACTCGACAATCTCGAATTTATATAAAAGACTGTTGCTGATTTTTCTATACCATTCAGAAGGCTCAGTGGAATACGGCCTTTATTTCAACAAAATAAAATATTCGGGGCAGATTTTTCTGAAAAAAGCATCAGCGATGATATTTCTTAGCTTTCATTTATGCTTCACTGTTATAAGTGTGAACTAGCAAAGGGATGGCCTTCACCCCTTCGGGTCCTTATTTTTCATCTCGCTAACTCTATTCCAGACGCTGTGATGATTATTTCGAAATCCTTTTTCAAGGATTTAGAGCCATATGTCTGTACTTTCGCGTGCGTGTACTTGCCCTCTCCTCTGAAAGCCTGCCAAGTCCAGAAAATTAAATATGCACACTGCGATACTGAGACGGGATGCGGATGGGTGCGTTCAGTTTCAAGCTTGTACCCGGCGAAGAAGACGTCAGGGTTCCGGTTGCGACCGTGGGCAGATTGATGGTAAATGTTCAATCATTGTTGTCACATATCGGCAGATATCTTGTGACAGATGAATTAAGTCTTCAGGGAGCAATACCAAAGAATTTTCTGTCAAGATTTGTGCTCTGCGTAGATGACACCGATGGGATCATTTCCTCATCCGTGGACCTCAGATACGAATATTCCGGAACATTCTTGGATGATGCGCTTGCGGTGCTCATCAAAATAATGGATATCGCGTGTTCCTCGTCGCCGAAGGACATCTCCGACATAATTCACAATCCGAAACACATGATCCTGATCAGAGATGACCTGATCAAGACGTTCCGGGATCTGGAAGAATTCGAACTTATCTACGGAATAGACGAGGATCTTCGAACCTTCAACTGCAATTCCGACGGATTGGGAGAAATAACCGGTCTTTCTTTCGAAAATGTGGTCGGAGTTGTATGCAGAGGGCCGGAGGGATCAATATATCTTTTCAACAGGAGTTCCAAGATACCTTTGACATTAGACAACACCCTCTCAGAAGATGAGATCGCACAATACCTAAAGAAAGAGGTATGTGTTGTAAGCGGAACCGTCGATCGCAGCAAGGACTGTATGATCCGTGAAGTAACTAATGTTTGTGCTGTCTCCGAACTTCCGTATCTGGCATTCGACCGCATAATCTCTGCGGAAAGGGATTTCAAACTGACCGAACCGATAATTGCGAATTTGAATTTCGATCGTAATTCCAATTCCTGGACATTGAGCAGCGATCTTCTCGGAGTATCCGTATCCAAACACGACTGGGACATTGCCGTGACGGAGTTTCATGACCACATTGTGTTCCTTTGGGAAATATACGCCGAAGAATCAAAAGAAGAACTGAGCGACGAAGAGATCGAGATACGGGACCGAGTCCTATCGTTGAAGCCACTGCATGTTCAAAGCAAGTGATAGTTCTTATATACCTGAGCTCTGACTCATAACAAAGGCGTGCCATGTCAAAAAGACATATTTCGAAGGATACATTGAACAACATCGGTAAAGGAAGAATATTCGTTCTGACCGAGTTATCAAAGGAAGCCCTGTCGGAAGGAAACACAGACAGAGCACGCAGATACGTTACATTGGCAAGGAACATCGGCATGAAAACACGGACCGATATCCCCAAGGATTTCAAATACTGCAAAAAATGCCTTATTCCTCTGTTGCCCGGTACCAACTGCAGGGTCAGACTCACAGGAGGAAAAGTTGTATCAACCTGTGGTGAATGCGGAGCTATAAAACGTATGCCTTACATTAAGGAGCGATCACAATGACAGAACGGGAAGCGAAAAAAGAATTGATGAGACGTGCGAACGAGCTCAGCCCCACGGTCCATGTGGGAAAGGACGGACTTGACGAAGGCGTACTGGATGAGATCAGGATGCAGCTTAAGAATGCCCGTTTGATCAAGATCAAGGTATTGAGTAATTCAGACGGCGATGCCAAAGAGTTGGCTGCGAAGATCGCTGAATCCACGAATTCCGTTGCGGTGGATGTAAGAGGCAGTGTTATTGTCCTGACTGACAACAGAACATGGACCTCCCTTAGTCAAAAGAAATTCTGAGGAATAAAGATGTTGGATGCGAACATTATCAGAGCAGATCCCAATGCGATCAGGAAAATGATGATCGACAGGAACAAGGACCCTTTGATACTCGAAGAGTTCTTATCCGCAGATTCGGAATGGAGAGCCCTCACCGATGAGAACAACCGTCTGAGAAAACTCAGGAACGAAGTTTCCCTGAAGATCTCGAAGATGGAAAAGGGCAACGAAAAGGATTCCGCCATATCGGAAATGAAACAAGTATCCGACAAGATCAAAGATAACGATTCCCGAATGACCGAACTAGAGGATATCCGCTCAGACCGCATCCTGAATATTCCGAATATCCCTCATGTGTCCGTACCCTTCGGCAAGGACAGCAACGATAATGTTGTCGTATACGAACGCGGAGAAAAAAGACAATTCGATTTCACCCCCAAGGAACATTGGGAGATCGCGGAAGCTTTGGATATAATTGATTTCGAGAGAGCCGTGAAAGTAGCAGGAAGCGGGTTCTACTGCCTCAAAGGAGATGGGGCAAGATTGGAACGCGCCCTTGTGAATTATTTCCTCGATACTCATCAGGATCAGGGATACACAGAAGTTTTCCCGCCGGTGGTTGTCAACAAGGCCGCATTGACCGGTACAGGACAATACCCCAACCTGAAAGATGACATGTACCACATGGAAAAAGACGAGATGTTCCTCAACCCGACCGCAGAGGTTCCGGTCACCAATCTCTTCATGGACGAGATATTCGAGAAAGAACAGCTTCCTATCTTGTACACTGCTTACCTCCCATCATTCAGAAGGGAAGTGGGAAAGCACGCGGATACCAGAGGAATAATCAGGGTTCATGAGTTCAACAAAGTGGAAATGGTAAGGTTCGTACTTCCCGAAACATCATACGAAGTTCTTGAAGAATTGAGAAATGACGCGGAAGAACTCATCACAGGCCTCGGATTACCCTATCGCGTACTGCTGCTTTGCACCGGGGATATGAGTTTCTCATGTTCCAAATGCTACGATATTGAGCTTCACGCTCCCGGAAAGGATGTTTGGCTGGAAGCATCCTCTTGCTCCAACTTCACAGATTTCCAATCAAGAAGGGCAAGGATAAAATACAGACCCGAACCGCACCTGAAGAGTGAATTCATACACACTCTCAACGGATCAGGTCTTGCTCTCCCCAGGACCATGGTCGCAATACTTGAGAACTATCAGAACAAGGACGGCACTGTTACCATACCCGAGGTTCTCAGAAAATATATGAAAGGAAAGGAAACGATCGGGTGATCATTCGAATATGCGGTCGAATCCCTTAAGGATCTCTTCTGCGTTTATTCCGCCGCCCGACCGTTCCAACTTCTTTCTCAGTTCAGCCTCTCCGTCAGAAAGGGATTTTGAGGATACCCCGTAATATCTGGATACGCGCGCTTCAACATATGCTGCCATGAGATCGCAGGATTTGATGTCCTTCCCAGTTCTTTTCTCCTGATCTCCATCATGATCCGAGAACGGTTCGTATACCATGTAACGAAGTTCGTCCCTCCACGGGCCAGGGACCAGCGGCATCAATTTCGATTCTATCAACTCTTTTTCGTACGATTCTAAAAGTGCTGCCAATCCGTCAACGTTCATCTTTATCGGAGAGATCACGTCCCTGGTCAAAACCTCCGGGAGATCGTGGAATAACGCAGTGTAATAATTGTTGTATATCTGTTTCTTTCCTGCTTTTCGATCAATATCGTTAAGATATATCATATCGGCGACCATCAGCGAATGTCCCAAGACAGTTGTCTTCGGGATCCTCGGAGTTCTTGCCCATCTTTGCTGGAATCTCAACTGTCCCAGCAAGTCGACGAAATTGAATGCGGTTTTATCTTCGATCAGCTTTTTGACTCCGATCAAATCCTTATGCTGCATGATCTGATCCTCGATCTCCCTGCTTGTCTGTTCAATGCCGTACATTGACTTGTTGGCATCCTTTATCGTCTCGAATTCCCACCTGGTAGCAAGATAATGCGCCGCCCTTACAATATCGTCCTCTTTCGAAGACCTATCGGATAAGAGATACACTTCCAGTCTTTTCCTGAATTCCTCGTCCGAATCAGGAACACTGTTGTCAAAACAACTCAGAACGTATCTGTTCACTTCCGCGGATTTCTCGGCGATTATTCTATGGAAGACCTGTGGCTTAAGATCGGTCATCACCAATCGTTGAATGAACGAGAAGAGCATATGCTCAATCAACACGTTCCAATCAAGAGATTCACCGCCCTCTGTCTCCTCATATTTTCCGAGGACCCAGGCGATCGCAGCTTTGTGTGCCTGCTTATCCAATTCGGTAAGTTCGATCGTCCTCAGATGATCATTCCATCTGTGCATATTAGCAGAATCGAAGATAAAATACAGAATGTCTGCGTTCAATGCTTTTTTTCTGCCCATCCTACCGCCTTGTTCAATAATTTGGTGTTGCTTCCTCATCACAAGGGTCATCACAAGGGTCATCGCAAACGTTGTTGTACGATACTCCACAACCGTATTCGGAATCGTTATCATAAGTTATTGCACGACTCGGTTCTGCTGTGAAATCGATAATGTAACCGCTTTTCAGGTCATCCGGAACATCTGCAGAATCTTCGCATATTTTCTTTAACCTCTCATGCTCCGCAACCTCTTTGGAGATCTTATTCATCTCGATGCGGATGAATATCGTAGCTTCCACGATCAAGATCGCTCCCATTCCCAAAATGACTGTCGAGACAGAGTCTCCGAATGAGAATACTCCTATGTATCCCAGCATCCCCATCAACAACAGAACAACCCCCAAAACGCAAAGGATCGCCCATGCTGTAATGCTTTTGATCTTGAAATTGAAGTCCATACCAAGATATTATCGCCATGTTTAATAACTATACTGTAGAGCGGACTCGGATATTCATTCACACGGTAACCTCACCGCATCGACAATCGTCATATCTTCATGATGACGATGGCGTTATACAAGTCTTGACAAAGCAATATATCGCATGCGGACAATAACCCTTCATGAAAGTGTCCGGACGACTGAATTCCATTCCGATGTCGGGAATCAGAAAGATGTTCGATCTTGCAGGTCCAGATTCAATAAATTTGGGTCTGGGGGAACCCGATCTCGACCCTCCCAAAGAAGCGATAGAAGGAATGTCCAAAGCAGCATTCGATGGCCTGAACAAATACGGCCCGACCGCAGGTATTCAGGAACTCAGGGAATCCGTTGCGGGATTGCTCTCCAAATACGGTAAACTTGGAGGAAACAACGTGATGATCACACCCAGCGGATCCTCTGCACTGTTGGAGATCACTCAGTCTTTCGTTGACAATGGTGACGAAGTACTTGTTCCGAGCCCGGGTTTTGTCATTTACAGCCCGCACACGAAACTTGCCGGCGGTGATCCTATTGAATATAAACTCACGAAGGGGGATTTTCAGCCGGACATAGAGGACATCAAATCCCTTATCACACCGAAAACGAAAATGATAGTTGTGAACAGTCCTTCCAACCCGACCGGAGGAGTGCTCAGCAGAGAATCCCACAAGGCTTTACTTGCTATCGCCGCGGATAACGACATCATCATACTTTCCGACGAAGTATACGACGCATATGTTTACGAGGGAGAACACCACTCCTTCATACCACATCTCGACAAAGCCATAGTCGTCAACGGATTCTCAAAGATGATGGCTGTCACAGGGTGGAGAATGGGCCTTATCTGTGCAAACGATGAGGTTATGCCAGATCTCATAAAAATGCAGTATCACCTATGTGCCAGCCCGAATATGCCGGCTCAATACGGCATAATGAATGCGATACCCGGTATCGACCCATACCTTAAGAACGCGAACAGGATCTTCAAAGCCAGAAGAGATCTTATATCAAAAAGAATCAATGAGATCGACGGAATGAATATCATTCCTCCGAAAGGATCGTTCTACGCATTCCCTTCGTTCGACATGAAGATTAGTTCCAGCGACCTTGCGAACGAATTGGCGAAGAACGGACTGATATGCACACCTGGATCCGCATTCGGAAAATATGGAGAAGGACATCTAAGATTCTCATATGCCGCAGACGAGAAAAAGATCAACGCAGGGATGGATATTCTCTCCAATACAGTGAAAAAACTAAGAAAGTGATCAAATGAATGAAAGAGTAAATTTTGACGATCCCAACGCGGACCTATTCGGAAGAAACGACGAGGAAGAATCCGAAGAGGAACAAGCATTCAAACAAATATACGAGAAAAATCCAAAAAGAGTAGCCGCAATAGGCGACCTTTGGTACGACGAGATGATGTCTGAGATCGAGGGAATGGATATTCCCGAGGAAGCAAAATACAAAATGATCTTCAGCATGGTCGCCGGAAGCGTTCTCGATATGATCGCTGATGCGAGCCCAACCGATGTGGCACTTGAGACCACGTTCTCTTTCGACATTTACATGGGAATGGCGCTCACCAACAAGAAATTCAAGGTCGATCTGTTCAAAGAACATCAAAAAGCGCTTGCTGGCATCAAAAGAGAGAAATTCTCCACAGATGAAGACTATGAGAACGCTGTCGTAGAGTTCGAAGAAAAATGGTGGGATATCCCTCAGCCTCTCTTGGACAAAAGGACTCCCAACGACGCGATCATGGAATCACTCAGCAAATACGGACTGACAGAATGAACGAGGTGTCTGCTTCCGCACCGGGTAAATTCGTGATACTCGGGGAACATGCTGTTGTTTACGGAAAGCCTGCGATAGCACTTGCGATAAACAAATACTTCAATGTCACTGTGAGGAAGAACGACGAACTGCTGATAAACAATGATGTGGGCGACCTCAAAGGGAACCTTCACCTGAAATACATCATGTCGCAAAACGATATGCTTCCCCTTTCGATACGTACCGACAGCCGCATCCCTACCGGATCCGGGTTGGGTTCTTCCGCAGCCCTGTCAGTTGCTTTATCGGCAGCGATACGCACCCTTTATGGAAAGTCTAACAGTGCAGAGGATATCGCCAAAGAAGCGTTCGAGGCCGAATACTACAGTCAGGGAAGAGGGAGTCCCATGGACACTTCCGCATCGACACATGGGCACGGCATAGCCCTCAACATACCGGGAGATCCGAAGGACCACCTTTGGAATATTTCAAAGAATGAACACACCTGGGACATATCAAAGATCGATGTTCCCAAGATGACGTTCGTCATAGGCAACACTGGGATCAAAGCGGCCACAGGACCTTTGGTGGAAAGGGTCAGAAAGTACAAGGACAGCAACGGATTCGCCGCTGATATTGTGAACGAGATCGGTTCGATAACCTTGGAAGGAATGGATGCGATCCGGAAGAACGATGTAGTAAAACTCGGAAAACTTATGACCGAGGATCATAAACTCCTCTCGATACTCGGTGTCTCATGCAACGAACTCAATAAGCTTGTCAACGCAACATTGCCCTATTCTTATGGTGCAAAACTGACAGGATCCGGCGGTGGAGGAAGCATGGCTGTTCTTACTGATGAACCGGAAAGGGTCTGCGATGCTATTTCCTCAAGAGGCGGTACTCCCTTCGTGGTGCAGACCGGGGTCGAGGGAGTTAGAACGTCATATAAAGTTTAAAAATAATTATAAGCGGCCGAAGCCGCGTTTATTATTATATCAGGTCTTCGAATCCTTCGACGACTGCGGGGTACTTATCCTTGATCACTTTCAAGAGATTGTACACGTTGACCTCTTTGATCTCTGATCCGGAAATAAGCTTCACAAGCTCATCAATAGTATCGTCGTCAAGCTCTGCGAGCCTTTCTTTGGCCATCCAGTTCCTGTAGAGCTTGTCTTCCATCCTGTCGCGCCACATCTTCTCGTAGGGCATCAATGCCTTTTTCGAGAAGTCGTTGGTCTTGGCGCACTCGGTCAAAACTTTTCCCGCATACATTCCTGTTCTGCATGCGTGACAGATACCTCCTCCAGTTATGGGGTCGATGATCCTTGCGGCATCTCCGACAAGTATGATGTTGTCGTCGACAGCACAATCCAATCCCGGACACAGTGAGACCATTCCCGCAGCAACTTCTACAGCCTGGCTATTCTTGAATCTAGGGTCGTTGGCAATGAACTTGTCAAGATACACTTTCGCATCTGCGTTGGTACAAAGGGTTCCGAGAACTCCTATGCCGACATTTGCCACTCCTTCTCCCTTGGGGAATATCCAAAGATATCCTCCGGGTGCAATGGATTTTCCGATGTTGAACTCGCAGTACTCCGGATCGATATCCGCGTTGACCATCCTGTATTGGATGCACGAGTCGATATCGTTCAGTTTCAGATTGGTGTCGATACCTGCCCATCTTCCGACCTGTGATTCATAGCCGTCGGCTGCGATTATCGCCTTTGCACGGATCTCGATCTCTTCGCCCATGCTCTTTGCTTTGATACCCACAAGCTTCCCGCCTTCTCTGATCACATCCGTACAGGAGGTTCTCATCATCAGCTTGGATCCTGCCTTAACAGCATCTCTAGCCAGAGCTTTATCGAAAAGGTGTCTCTCGAGAACATATCCAACCTCAGAGCCGGCTTTGCTCTCATCCAATTTAAATTGATATCCTTTGGGGGACCTGATAACAGCNCCTGCCATGTCCGCGCATATCCATGCGGGGTCCGGCTCGATACCCACTTCCTCCAACCATTTTTTGGAGACGCCTTCGGCACATCTGAGAGGTGCACCGACCTCGGCTTTCTTCTCTATCATTATCGTGTTGAGCCCGCCCTGCGCACAGAACTTCGCGGCCATGCTTCCTCCGGGTCCAGCACCAACTATGACGATATCACATTCATATCTCTTCATATTCATGCCTCCATGGAGATAGCGTGTACGGGACACAGCTTGACACATCTTTTACATTTGGTACATTTACTGCTGAATTCCAAAACGAAATCGTTAAGGAATATTGCATTGAACGGACAGGAGCCTACGCATCCTCCGCAATGCAGACATTTGTCGACATCGACCTTCATCTTACCCACCCTGCCTTATATCCTTTGGTCCTCCGGGACCTCCAGCGCAGCTTCCAATTCGGCTGCGCCTTTTTTGTTGTTGGCTTTCCAAACCTCAAGAGGGACGGAGAATTTCTTCTCTATCTCCGCACGGTATTCCGGCCCGCCGTTGTATGCGCAGAAAGGTATCACCTGGCAGTCCGGTGTTATGTAGTGAACACCGCAGCGCCTTACCCTCTCCACATCGTAATTGAACGAATCCTGGAAGTGCATACCTCCGAAGAACATCATTTTCCATGAGAATGATGCCAACGTGGTCTTTGATTTGTTGCTCATGACGTTCGCCATCATCTTGATGAACTGTTTCTTTGTTATTCCTTCCGGAAGGTTCTCCTCGATCACCGATCTGTTCAATAGTTTGATCAGCTTGAGAACGTATATCTTCCTAAACGTTGCTTTTCCCGCTTTAGACGATATCTCCACTAATCCGTTGGTGAACACATCGACATTGATGATCCTCGGGAAAGGTATCGCATTTCCCTTTTCATCCATGAACATATATGTCGCTATCCCGCAGTGCGGGTGTGTTGTGAATGTGACCTTGTTCTGCTTCAGAATGATCGACGCAAAATCCGATATCGGAGCCACGACCGGAACCGGGAACCAATCATCTTTGGTCGCGTATCCTGTCTGTTCCTGGAAAGCGGTCACCAGATCAGGTAACGTGAACCTTCCTTCGGATAATTCCTCGTTGGTTATCCTTCCGGTGAATGCAACAGGCTGGAAATTTATTCCTCTTACAACATCGGCGTTGTCGAAGGAAAATTTAACCATTCCGCCTATCTGGTCATCGTTCATTCCCCTTACCACTGTGGGAACGAGAACTATCGACGGACATTTTCCTGTCTCGTCTCTAAGTTTCCTGCAATTGGCGATGACATCAAGCTTTACCTTATACATTCTGCGTGCCCTTGCCTGGATGTAAACATCGTCGGTTATGCCGTCGAATGACAGATATATCGTGTTCAGTCCCGCTGCGGACGCATTCTTTAGAAGATCGTAGTTGCGGGCAAACTCTATCCCATTAGTAGCAACCTGGATCTGAGCAAACTGCTTGTCGTGAGCCGCTTTTATTATCTCGACAAATCTCGGGTGTATCGTCGGTTCTCCGCCGGAGAACTGTACCGCCGTACATTTGATCGGTTCTTCGGACCTGAGAGCATCCATCATTTTGCAGAGGGTCTCAAAATCCGGTTCGTAAACATATCCCTGCTGATTTGCGTTGGCAAAACATATGGGGCAATTCATGTTGCATCTGTTTGTCAGGTCAATGTTGGCGAGAGCGGAACATGTGAGCATGTCAACCCTCTCTCCGTCGATGAATACGTGTACATTTTCCCCATCCTTCAGTTTCTTGTCCATAGGGTTACGGAGACCTATGCCGTCGTGTGCATATTCCTCAGCTTTGAGGAAAAGTTCCGTACTAGACCAATAAACGTCACAAAACTTCCCGTGTTCAGGACAGGTTTTGTCCATGTATACCTTGCCATCCTTATCGAAAAGAGTGGCGTCAAGAATCTTACCGCATTCAGGACAAATCGATCTTGTCTCTTTGGGCAAACCTTTCTTGACCGCATAATTCTGCATTGTCGAAGCCATGGTACCTATTGCGAGAGATACTGGGTGCATATAATACTTCCCTCTAATGAAGGGGGTAGGGGGTGCTACGTAGCTAACTGTAGCTTGTTCCTTATATACGCTCGCAGAGAAAATCCTTTCACAGTGAGAACATGAAGATAGGGCTGAAAAAGATCAAACTGTCGAACGGGGGGCAGATGCCTTTTGCAATAATCGCCGTGGTGCTGCTGATCCTGGGATCGGCATACGGTGCAGTCACCGTTTTGGCAAAAGAAAGCGAGAAAAACTCTGAGAACATCATATCCGAATTGGGTTCCATAGATTCTATGATCGTAAGCACAGAGAACATGATCGAGAAAGGATTGGGAGAGATAATATTCCAGATAAGCACGGATCCGAACGGGGGAACACTCACCGAAAGAAAAGATACATTTGATAAAAAGACTACGGAATGGATGTCAAAAACATTCCCTCGAAATGATAAAGGAGTTCTTGTCACGGTCTTGGATTACAACGCGGATCTTAGCATAGAATCGTTAAAACTTGCCAGCAGCGATTCTCTCACCGAAGGATTCGCACCTTCATACCTCAAAGCAACAGGCCAATATACCGCAACCTTCATCTCCGATTCCGGAACTTCCACCAGAACAACGGATATCTCGACCGACGGAAGCTGCGCCCTCCCTCTTGTGGTTGAACAAGGATCATTCTTCGACAATATGGTCGTCGGCCCGGGATCGGTGTTGTCGCAGATGATGTCATATCAGTTAACATCCCTTGCTCAATTTCGAGTGTTGAACGGTTACGGAGCACTCGCAGAATATGGGAACATGGGTACAATGTCCATACTCACATCTGCGGATGTGAACGAAGCGTACCAGAACTCCCTGAAGATAATAGAACTGATGAGTTTCAGGAACACTTCCGACGAGAACTGGAACAAACTTGAGAAGGTAGACCTAGCCGACATGCTGGTCCCTAAGGATGGGTACGTCGAGTTAGACATTTCGGCGATCTATTCTCAAGCGCTTATATCGATAATGGATGATCTGGTCCTGAAATGGCTGGATTATTTCTACGGGAACGTTTTTCTGAATATTTACGATATTATCTCCGACGCCCTCGAAGATGCCATGGCTTCTCTTGTAGGATTCTTTACCGGAAAGGATCAGAATACCGCAGCACCCTACATCGAAGCGATACTCAAGGAGAACGGTTTCGATGTTTCAAAACACCGATACCTGATGAGCGGCAAGACCTTCAGTGTCAGCATCCCTCAATCCGTCGCGGAAACGAACATCGACGGCAGGATAGATCACGTCTCGATACCGGGATTCTCTGTTGACATTCCGTATCCTTCTGTGGATCTCATGAACTGGGAAGGCGTCAAGAAATTCAAAAGCAACTACAGACACGAAACAAACGAGATAAGAGAATGGCTGAGAAACGTTGTGAATACCGCTGCAGTAGAGATCGGCCAATCCAAAGCATTCGGAACGGTACGAATCGAAATTGATCCGGGAGACGAAGAATCCCTTCAGCAAACTGTCTCCGTAGCGGTGAACGCCGCCCTCGATAAAGGCAATGACAGTGTGAACCGGATAATGATCAGCGCAATCTCCTCACAAACGATAATCGATCCTTTCTACGCCGAGATATATCTGATGATATCAAGAGATTCGGAAAAGATATACGGTCTGTCGACCTTTGACAGCGAAATAAAAAGACACCTCAGTATTGCTGTCGAAAAGGGACTAGAAGAACGTGTTGGAACGATATTGGATCCAAACGTCGTAGAGAATATCGTCAACAAAGCTTACGAGAGCAGCGAAGTCAATTCCGCAAAGAACACATACCGATCAGCGGTGGAATCCTGTATCAGCGATCTCACCGTTCTGCGGGACGTTCCAGAAGGACAGTCCGGTCTCCTGAAGAACATTGCAAAGGATCTTTTCAAAACAGGATTGATAGTAACGGATGTGTTCACCGATGTTCCCAAGCGGATCCGGACCCTCTGCGAGGAGGTTCTCCGCAACGAAGAGATGGAAGCTTACGATGGTCTCATCTATCTTCCCAAAGGAAAGAACTTCACTCTTGTGGACGGAGACGGCAACACTTCGATAGAAAAATTGACAATTGTCAAGACAACGTCTCCTGTCATCGACGTAAAAGGGCCGAACAACAATCTCGGGGATTGTGTACACTATGTGGGATTCAACGACAGCACCGGTGCTTCTTATGCCACAACCTTCAGCCTGACGCTTAAAGACACCATAGTATATCAGACAACAAGCGCCGGAACATTGGAAACAGCAATGCGGACCTATGATTCCGCCTACAAAGGTTCCGCTGCGGTCGATATCGATCTGAAGATAACCGTTGCGAGTGCATGGGGCCTTACTGGAGTGAAGGATTACCAGGCAAGCAACACGATCCTGGAAGATGCGTGGAACCTGCTTATCAAACTGCTATCGCCGATACTGGAACCTTTGAGGAAGATCGTCTCGATGATCTCCGATGCCCTGAGTATCCTGGGTTCCGCTTTGATGGA
>JGI996J12353_1000134_pt1 | contig 21917 bp, 21 predicted proteins | sample IntmicLarv5ML5BL_FD_12353 | JGI IMG/M metagenome (IMG submission 12353) | reverse complement strand
CTCGCTGTAGGTATCGCGGCTACCAGATTATGCCCCTTCAACGCCGTAGGTATCGCTTCAGCCTGCGGCGGATGTAATTCGAAGAACCCGTTCTTTGTCAGCGCATCCGCTAATTTCGGATCGATGTCAAGTTCAGTTATCTTCATGAGCATTTCTCCAACGACCTTGATTTATTTATGGTTAAGCGCAGGCCCATCGACCGTTGTACAAGGACTTTATATACGCGGGGGGCATGAAAGGTAGCGAGCACTCCATGAAAAATAATCTAGGTATATTGGCGGTCGTGTTAGCCGCCTCATTCTTATTCCTCCTTGTACCGCAACAGGTTGACGCGGCCGAGGGACCTTTCAGTTATTACTCCCAGTTAGATGATAACGAGAGAGCGATATTCGATGCCATATGTTCGGCAGAACTTGATGAAAGGGAGATGATCATTAATCTTCCGGTCAAAGTGGTCGCAACAGGAGAAAACGCATGGAACTACATCGCCGATGTAGTGGGTAAAATGCAGACCAAGGTACGTGCCGCTCTGGGGCTCAGTGCACCGATGGCCTATTGGACCTGGGGTGACAGCTATTTCAGTTTTGAGGCCATTGTCGAACAGATCGGTAATTCCACCACTCTGCTTGCGATCGATACCAAGGTCGCACTGAATCCAGCTTATGACGATGACCCTTCTACACTCGATGTCAATGAATTGGAACAAAAAAGAAATGCATTGATCAAAGCCGTCAATGATTTCTCCACGAAACGCACCGATATACGAGGGGTCGTAGAAGATATCAACAACTACCTGACCGGCCTTGTAACATACGAGACCGAACCTGTAGATGGTACAGAAACTCCCTTCGCCCATGATGCCTACGGCGCCCTTGTGTCTCCGAACCGAGCCGTATGTGATGGTTACTCCAAGGCATTCCTTCTGCTATGCGAGAAAAATAATATCGAATGTCTGGTAGATCAAGGGTCTGCACTACCCAGCACAAATGGTCATGCCTGGAATTATGTTAAAATGGATAACGACAAATGGTATGGTATCGATGTAACATGGAATGACGGCAACAACAACATATATTTCCTTTTGGGAGCAGATTCTTTCTTTTCCAACCACATGAGAGGCACATATTTGGAGGATGGGATAGTTTGGTGGCCATTTAATCTGCCTTCAAATTTCAGCGTCGATAAATATGATGCTGATCCACCCACCTACGAAGAATACGCTTGGATCTTCGCGGCCGCGATCGCGGCCCTTCTGATATTCGCGCTGTACAGATCGAGAACAGTGAAATGAGAACGAACCATATAACAAGTATTATATACAAGTACAAACTAATGTTAAGAGGAGAATAAATGGATACAGCTACTAACGAGAAGCAGACTATTGAAGCTCTTGAAGATTGGATAGAGAAACAGACTTTCACCTCGACCAAGGATATCGAAATACCCGAAAAGATATCTGACCGCGTCATCGGACAAGAGAAAGCGGTAGAGGTCATGATGAAGGCTGCCTCCCAAAAGAGACATGTTATGCTCATTGGTGAGCCCGGTACGGGAAAATCTATGCTTGCCAACGCTATGGTAGAGCATCTTCCCAAAGAGGATCTCCAGGACATAATATCATATCACAATCCCGAAGATGTCAATGAACCTCGGATAAGAACATTCCCGGCAGGAAAGGGAAAAGCCCTAGTACAAGAACAGAAAGCTCATGCAGCAATGATGAAGAACCAAAAGAGTTCGCTTTATCTTTACCTATGTATGGGCATACTGCTTATCGCTGCCATCGGAATGTTCTTTTACCGCGACTTTACCCTTTTGCTCATTGCATTGATCGCCGTTTTCGTCATTATGATGTTCACAAGATCTCCGGGAGGTCAAAAACAAGAGACGATCATAGTACCCAAAGTGCTGGTCTCCCATGACCAAAACGATCTGCCTCCCTTCGTCGATGCCACCGGCACTCACGCAGGTTCATTACTCGGAGATGTCAGACACGATCCGTTCCAAAGCGGCGGTATGGAAACCCCATCGCATGACAGACTCGAATCTGGAGCCATACACAAGGCCAACAAAGGAGTGTTGTTCATTGACGAGATTAACCTCCTAAGAATAGAGTCACAGCAGGCATTACTCACAGCAATTCAGGAGAAGAAGATGTCCATCACCGGACAGTCTGAAAGGTCATCCGGCGCAATGGTCAAATCGGAACCGGTACCCTGCGACTTCATACTCGTCTGCGCAGGCAATCTTGATGCCATTCAGGGAATGCATCCTGCCCTCAGGTCCAGGATCAGAGGATATGGTTACGAGGTATACATGCGTAACACCATGCCCGACACCGACGCAAACCGTTACAGCATAGCGAGATTTATCGCACAAGAGGTCATCAAAGACGAAAAGGTCCCCCACTTCGACAAGTACGCTGTAGGGGAAATAATAAGAGAGGCTCAACGCCGTTCCGGCAGAAAAGGAGAACTTACACTCAGAATGAGAGAATTGGGAGGACTTGTCCGTGTATCCGGCGACCTTGCGGTCGAGAGGGATGCCGATCTTGTCACGCTCGAAGATGTCCTCAATGCAAAAAAGACAGCGCGCAGCCTGGAACAGCAGATCGCAGACCGCCAAATAGAACGCAGTTTGAAATACTCGCTCTTCAACACCGAAGGTACCGAAGTGGGAATGATCAACGGACTCGCGGCACTAGGTGCCGATTCGGGAATGGCAGAATATTCAGGAATTGTTCTTCCGATTGTTGCAGAAGTATCCCCCTCTCAGACCAAAAAGGGAGGGAGGATCATAGCCACAGGTCGTTTGGGAGATATTGCCAAGGAAGCGGTCGAGAACATCTCTGCCGTCATCAAGAAATATACTTCCAAATCACTATCGGACAATGATATCCATCTTCAATATATCGGAACATACGATGGAGTAGAAGGAGACAGCGCATCGATAACAATGGCAACCGTCATACTCTCCGCGATGGAGGGGATACCGATACGCCAAGACATGGCGATGACCGGAAGTCTCAGCGTAAGAGGGAAGGTACTGCCCGTCGGCGCAGTGACAGCGAAATTGGAAGCCGCAGCGAAATCGGGTATCAAAATAGCTCTCATCCCTATCGACAACATTAACGATGTGATGATCGAACAGAAGTACTACAAGGACATGGATATCTATGTAGTAGAGAACTTCAGGGATGTCATCGAGTACGCTTTTGTCGACTGTCCGAAGAAGAGAGAGTATATGGAAAAACTGCTCCCTCTGACCGATAACGGAGAATCCACGGCGAAGAAGATCGAACCTCCTGTCGAGCCCCCGCGTGTTGCGAAGAAGAGAAAAAGCAGCAAACCGAAGGAAGTCGTCACGGAAGTAGTGGAAGAGAGACACATACTCGAGGAAACAGAGATCATCATCGACAATTCTCCTGCCCCTCAATAAACAATTTTTCCCCTTCGGGGGATGATTCTTTTAATCCTATGACATAATATGGTGATAATGACCAAACGTGACTTCGACGGTTATTCACTGATGATCGGGAGATTTCAGCCTCTGCACAACGGACACATGGAGGTCATACGCAAGTGTGCCGCTGAATCGGAAAATCTTACAATAGGTATCGGAAGCGCACAATATTCTCATGAGTGCGACAATCCCTTCACAGCAGGAGAAAGATACCTTATGATCGACGAGGCAATGAAAGCGGAAAAGATATCCAACTATTGTATCGTTCCGATCGAGGACCTCAATAGATATGCAGTCTGGGTCTCACAGGTTGTGTCTATGTCCCCTCCTTTCAGATGCGTATACAGTAACAATCCTCTGACAAGACGTTTATTTAGCGAAGCAGGCTACGAACTGAGAGAATCCCCATTGTACAACAGAGATAGGTATTCCGGTACCTTCGTCAGAAACAAGATGGTCAAGAATGAGGATTGGAGATCGCTTGTGCCAAAAGCCGTTGCAAACGTGATAGATGAGATAGACGGAGTGGAAAGACTCAAAGAGATCTCGGGGAAAGAATGACCTTAGAGGACGTTGCCCTGCTTCTTGCAGAGAATAACTTGACACTTTCTGTGGCCGAATCATGCACAGGAGGAATGGTTGGTTCTCAACTGACATCGATACCCGGCTCATCCGGATTCTTCCTCGGAGGAGCTGTAACATACAGCAATCTGTCGAAAGAAAATGTTCTTCGCGTTTCACACTCGACCCTTGAACGATTCGGTGCTGTAAGCAAAGAGACCGCACTTGAAATGGTCGGCGGCGTTATGAACCTCTTCAATTCGAATATCTCCGCGGCAGTAACGGGAATAGCAGGACCCGGCGGCGGAACCGAACTCAAACCCGTGGGTCTTGTGTTCACCTCAGTCTCCAACGGAAAGATTTCCGATGTAAGAAAACATTTGTTCGACGGAGACAGAAGAACGATACGTGAATCTGCTGCAGAAGCTGTATTGATGCATATCGAAGACCTGTTGAGAAACAGGATTTAATACCATCTTTTCAATGAACCCTCATGAAGCATATTATGACCGGTAAGGTTAAGGAAGTCTATCAGGTCGACGGGGAAACTCTGGAGTTCGCATACACAGACAACATTTCAGTTTTTGATAAGATCATTCCGTCAAAGATACCGCATAAGGGAGAGACCCTTTGCAGGACTGCCAAATACTGGTTCGAGATCCTTTCCGCCAACGGCGTTTACAATCACTACATAAACGAACCGGCGAAGGACCGTATGAGAGTGAAACGTGTGGATATCATAAGAGATTACGATCTGATAGATGAAAACACCTCGAATTACCTCATTCCTCTGGAAATAATATGCAGACATTACGTCGCTGGCTCCCTATTGGACCGTGTCAAAGCAGGGAAGATCACTGCGGAACAACTCGGATTCCCCAAAGACCATGTTGTGAAATATGGAGAGAAACTTCCGCGCCCGTTCATGGAGGCCACCACAAAACTTGAGGAACATGACATGAACCTCACGGAAAGCGAGGCCAAGGAAATGGCAGGTCTTTCCGATAAAGAATACAAAGAGATAATGGACGCCGTTCTCAGGATAGATTCCATCATCGAAAGGGAAGTATCAAAACGCGGCCTCATACACTGCGACGGAAAGAAAGAATTCGGATACGACAAGGATAGAAAGCTCATGGTCCTGGATACGTTCGGAACACTTGACGAGGATAGATGGTGGGACTCCGAGGAGTACTCCAAAGGCAACATCGTGGAACTTTCTAAAGAATTCGTACGTCAGCATTACAGGGAAACGGGATATCACGAGAAATTGATGACCGCGAGAGAGAACGGATCGCCTGAACCCGATATACCCGCACTTCCGCAGAACGTGATCGACAGAGTAAGCAAACTGTATGTGGATATGTACGAAAGGGTCACAGGCGAAAGATTCTGATCTCAGATAAGCTTTGCATGTACCAGTTTCTCATTGATCTGGCACTTCGCATTTCCTTCGAGAGCGGAAATGGAATACTTCCTGCCTTCCTTGATCCCCAGAGGATGGCATCTTGAATAATTCTCGCAATCCAACTTCTTACAATCTATTTCTTGGAATGCGATCAAGCTGCCCTCAATCGCGAACTTCTTAGAGACCAGCACATCTTGGGGAACCTTCTCTATCTCGGCCACTCTTACCTTATATTTCGTTAAGGCACAATCATGAGTTTGTTTCCTGACGGCAATGACTTTGTACAATGTACCCTCTTCGAGACTCTGGCATATCGCCTTCAACTTGCATTCCTCACATTCAGGCTGCGACCCCATGAAGTAAAAAAGATAACCTTCTTTAACAACATCATCTCCGACGAGCGTTAAGACTACCATCATATCACTTTCGTTTTGCGGGCGAGGTTTCTTGCAGCATCTCTGTTAAGACCTTTGTCCCCAAGTATCGTAAATCTTTCCTTGCGCATATCTTTTGCCATCACAAGTGCATCCACGATGTCGTCTTCCGTGAATCCCATCTGTTCGGCAGTTGTCGGAGCACCTATGGCATCCAACGCATCCTTTATGCGTTTCCAATCTCCGCCGTGAAGATGCATCATCATTATTGCTCCAATACCGCATTGTTCACCGTGAAGGGCCGTCTCCGGGCGTAACACATCCAAGGCATGAGAGAACATATGTTCCGAACCACTAGTAGGTCTGGAACTTCCTGCGATGCACATGGAAACACCTGAAGCAACGATCGGGCGCATGACGTACCACACACTTTCTTCCAGCCCCGGTTTTATTATATTGCATTTCTCGATGATATTCTCCGCTGCATATTTTGATATCATGAATGCAGAGGAACTCAACTCCTCGTCGCGTATCATGTTAGCGAACTCCCAATCTTTCAGTGCAGTGAGATTTGAGATCACGTCAGCACACCCAGACGCAAGATATCGGTATGGTGCATCGCTAATGATCTTTGTATCTGCGATTATTCCCGTGGGAGATACCGCCTCCACTGAAAGAGATCCTGTATCAGATTTCAGTGATGCACGGTCGGAAGCAATACCGTCGTGAGAGATCGATGTCGGTATGCTTAGAAAGGGCACATCTAACTTTTTTGCCACCATCTTTGCGATATCTATCTTGCTTCCGCCACCCACAGCCATAAGGAAACTGGAGTTCTTCTCTTTAGCAAGATTGTATATCTCATCTACATTCTCTGAGGTGGCATTTCCGGTTGTCCGGACCGTGATATCAAAATCCTCGGACATCAGTCCTTCGATCAAGGAACCTGCTGCCTTGTAAGTATCATTTCCTGTGATCATCAATCCTTTTTTTCCGAATCTCAAGGACTTACAGACATCAGCTACCTTCTGTACAGCATCGTGCCCGATAAGCACATTTCTCGGAAAATCCATGGATTTTATTTTTGTAAATGTCACACGATACCTCCAACAGCGTGCCTGAATTAACTCAGAACATATAAAAGGAACACACTTACTACACAGCATAATGAAAGCTCTCATCATCTGCGGAGGACGAAAAGGCGGCTTCACGTCCGCAATGTGCATTTCTTTCGCTGAAGGTCTGGCTTCTGAAGGTATTGACTCAGACATCATATATCCGATTGAAATGCACATTGAACACTGCAGCGGATGCGGATCATGTTCAAAGAGCGGAAAATGTGTGATCGATGATGATATGTCAAGGATCTACAAACTCTTTGAAAACGCGAATCTGTTCGTCCCCTCGTCTCCCGTACGCTTCAGCGGACCCTCGTCTGTCATCAAGATCGTTCTGGACAGATTCCAACCGTATTGGTATAACGGGATGCTTCACCCATCAAACGCTGCCGCTCTGATAAACGGCGGTAGTCCGGTCCCGGAATTCAAGAATCTGCTTTCCGTCTTTAAAGCCTTCACGATAACGTCGAAGGTTAAATGGTCGGGTGATCTCACAATCTCGGACACCGATTCTCTTTCACTCGATGATGTCAGAGATCCTTCATACAATTTCGGCAAAGATGTTGCCTTGATGCTCAAAACTGATGATCCACAATAATCCGATCATACCCAATGGATCTTAACATCTCTATCCTGGATCTATTTCTGAGATAAGGCATTACATTATCGAATTTACTTTTCAGAATGGTCCAGTCGCCCTCACTTACAACATCGTCGATATCGTACACAACAGCCTCCGCAAAACCGATCCTGAACACGTTCGTTAATCCCGATATGATATCATCCAGATTGTACACGGATGAGAACAGAACCGGGATACAGCAGTCAGATACGTCATATATTTCTTTGAGGACCATTTTGTTCCTGACCGTGTGATAAGGTATCATTATCTTCGAAATATCGCCCATGAATCCATCGAAAATATCCTCAATGTCCCTAACGTAGGTAAGATACCATATGTCACTTCCGGGAATGATCATCTCCATGAGGAGAATATCATCCATGTTCTTCCTGTTGAATCCTCTTACATCCACAACAACGACATCGGTCCTTTCGTCGGATTCCCGGAACATATCTCTTGCTGTCTGAAGTTTTTCATCCAATATCATTTTTCCATCTGTGTAAGTAACTTGTCCGGCCCTGACCGAACCTCCTCTGAACACAGTGTACAATGCAGGAATCTCCATGAAAGCAGATTATCGTGAGGGATATAAGACCTGTGACATATTGCGTCGAAATCGAAGGCATTCAGCCTCTGATCGATCCTTTCGACAAAGAAGATCATATGCAGATCATTGTTGGTACGAACATCTAATATAGTGCAGGTATGGATAATAGATGGGTGATTGTAGTATGGCAAAACTCGAAAAAAGAGCAGTATACAAATGCTCGATCTGTAAGAACCATGTTGAAGCGTTATATTCAGAGAACGGTCCGGTACCCGTATGTTGCGGTAAAGAGATGGAGAAACTTGATCCGAAAACAGCGGATTTCGCTATCGAAAAGCATGTTCCGTACATAGAAAGGGACGGGGATAAAGTTGTCGTGAAGGTCGGAAAAGAAACCGCACACCCCATGACCGCAGAGCACTACATTGTGTACATAGAGATATGTGCAGATGGTCTGCTCATGAGAAAATACCTCAAACCCGGAGATGCCCCCGAAGCATGTTTCTACACCAAAGCAAAGAACATTGCAGCAAGGGAACTCTGCAACGTCCACAGTCTCTGGAAATCCTCTTAAAGAACAAAAAAGGCATCGCCAACGGGGCGGTGCCTTCACTTTTTGTATATAACAGAATTTGTGTTACTTTTATATCGAAAGCTGGTAATACGGTCTTATTCTCAGTAACGCCTGCGAACAAGGTGAAAATATGGCATCAAAGAAACCAGAAAACGATTCTAAAAAAGATCAATACAAACCGAAGGCAACCGCCAGACATGCAAAGATCGTAAGGACCAAGCAAGAAGAGATCGATGATTTCAAGGCCAAGATCGCCAACGATAAGCATCTTGCAAAAAAATATGAGACCAAACGCAAAGAAGAGATCAAAGCGCTTCCCAAAGAAGATCGCCGCGAAGCAAAAGCTGATCTCCGCGAATCCATACAATCGAGAAAAGAAGCGGAAAGAAGAGACAAGGCGCTCCTCAGAGAGATGATAAGCGGTGAAAGGGAAGCGAAGCGCTCCGCAACAGGAGAGGTTCTCGACGAAAATGAATGGGTCAAAGGCGGCAAGAAGAAAAAATCAACAAAATCCGAAGCCGCTGTCGAACCGATACAGGACACCGACCCGGAAGTGAAATCCACTGTAGATCCCACAACGGAGGCGGTACAGGAAGGAGAGGTCGTTGATGAAACGGTCGCCTCTGAAACTCCTGATGAAAAGCCTCCTGAATAAAGTTATACGGTTTTCTATATAATTGTGTACGATACCTTTAAAAACCATTTAGGACACTTCTCTTGTCGGACCCCGTTCATACGATCCCTGAGGAAAACCCCCCAGAGTCTGAACAAGAGGAATCATGGCCATCAACAGAATATCGTCAATGATCATTGTCAGTGTCATTATCGTTGTCATAATTGGTTCCATTCTTATCCTTACCGTTGCTGGTGGGGAGGAGATCAGAGGAGCAGACAGAACAGAAGAAGACGATGAAGAGTTTGATGGGTATGGTGAAGAAGAAATACCCGATAATACAGAGACAGTAAAAGACGGAGGAGCCCCCGACAACACGAAAAAAATGGAAGAGATCGTGTACTATTCGGTGCGATACTACAACGGTGTTTCGATGATCCATGAAACTACGGTAAGCTCTGGATCAAAAACAACAACCATCGATTTCACCGAAAACATAAACCCACTTAAAAAATTCCTGGGATGGAGTACTGACCCTTCGGGTACCGAACGTGTTTATCCTTCCGGCCATTCGATTGCAGTATACAATAATATTTCACTATATGCAGTAATATCTGATAATATCGAGACTTTTTACATCGTGACACTCCCTGAAGAGGAAGAACAACTCTCGATGGGATACAAAATAACTGCAGACTCTGTACTTATACCCGAAGGAGGAAAGTGTACTTTGACATACACGCTTCTTATGGGATACGCAGACGACAATCTCAAGATAACTGTCAACGGAACCTCTGTGGAACGAGATGGGGGAAACAAGATCTATATCTCCAATGTCAAAGAAAACCTCCTTGTTGATGTGAGCGGGATCCGCAATACCCGATCATACAGCGTATCTGTTCCCGAAGAACAGATCGGCTACTCTCTTACCGTAACATCGGATAATGTCAATCATGGAGGATGGTACGAAATAACGTATTCTTTGAATCCTCACTATACAGAGGTTCCTGGAAATTTCAAGATAAGCATTAAAGGCGGAAAAACATTGAGCTTTTATCAGGGGCGCGCCACCGTTTCCGACGTCACAAGCAATCATACAATTATAGTGGAAGGTGTGGAACCGACCAACTACAAAATCACCGCGGGAAAGAATACAAACCTGACGATCAATGGAGTTCAGGCGCAAACGGCAAGATTCGATGATGTCATAATCCCCGTTCCGAACAGCGGTTATGAGATCCCGCTGAATTACGGAACCTGTGCCCCCAATACTGTTACAACAAAGGGAGCAGGATACTCGGTAACCGGAGATTCGATTTTCCCTTCGGTGGTGAAGATCGAGATGGGAGATAACATATCAATAACAGGTCAATCAAAGAGATCCTTCTTCGCCTGTACCAACGATGTTCTCACCATCTCCTATCCAGGCGGTTTGCCTTCGAGCTACAAGCCCTCCATCCTTAACTTATCAGGAGTATCGTCCAAAGGAACCGGTTTCTGTTTTGATAATGACACTAAATTACCGGGAGTGTATGCCATCACATATCAAGGATACACGACTGTGCACGAAGTAATCCATGAGACTGAAGGACAAAGTATACCCGTTCCAGGAAAAAATCCTGAAAGGCTTGGATGTGACTTTTTAAAATGGAATACTAACGAGACTACTGTTAAAAATAATCTCAATATCTCTGCCCTTTGGTCACTTCATAGTTTTGAAGTCAAATTCGGAAACAACATCTCCTATTCAATAGATGGGGTACTTTACCTAGAACCTAACTCTTTTATTCTCAATGTAGAGAATGAAATTAAAATTAAAGGTATCGCAGGATATGTTTTGCCCAACGGATACATTCCAATTTCTGTAATTGAGAGAAATGGAGGATATTATGCAACAGCTGCTACAGAATTCAAAACGGTATACTTTATTGAATATCGAGACTTGGATTCTGGAAAGAATTATGTATACTACCAAGTTGAAAATGGAATCCATTACATAATTAATCCTGTAATGCAACAAAATCCTCTTTTCGAACTAGATTTCAATATTGAAGGACATTCTAAGGACAAGTTCCTTGGATGGACGAACGGAAGTGAAACGTATACTAGTGGTTCAATTAAAATCACTTCTAATCTGATACTCTTTCCTAAGTGGAAAAATACTTGATTGCCAAAATATAAATATGGTTTATATCATTGAGAAAGTACCGTCAAGAGGTCTAAAATGATCTTCAAGCTAACAACCGGACTTATTCTTCTTACATAAGTCAGTGAAAGCTAGGACGGTTTGGTGGTTTTTATGAAAAAGCAACAAACCAGTGAAAGCGCTAAGAATTTGGAACAAATGTTGGCAATCAGCCCATACAACCAGCTTGCGCTCTCCGGTGTGGACCCCATCAAAGATGTAAAGATCTTCGATACCACTCTGAGGGACGGTGAGCAGGCCCCGGGAATCGCATTGAGTTCCGAGGATAAAATACGGATAGCTCTGGCCCTCGATGATCTCGGAGTTGACATTATCGAAGCCGGTTTTGCCGCGTCCGGCGATGCAGAAAAGAAGGTAATAACAGAACTGGTGAAGAAGAATCTGGATGCCAGGATCTGTAGTCTGGCACGTACTGTACGTTCCGATATAGACGCGGTCATAGACACGGGCGCGGACTATGTCCATACATTCATCGCCACTTCAGAACTGCATATGAAATACAAGCTGAAAATGACCCCTGAAGAGGTTAAGGCCAAAGCAGTGGACACAGTGGAATATGCAAAGGCCCACGGGCTGGAAGTTCAATTCTCGTGCGAAGATGCAACGAGATCTGAAATAGGCTTCCTGAAGGATATACTGAAGACAGTGGAGAATGCCGGAGTTTCATCCGTCAATATACCAGATACTGTCGGAGTGATCATACCTCAGGGAATGGAATATATCATCAGTGAACTGCGCAAGACCCTGAAGGTTCCGATATCGGTCCATTGTCACAATGATATGGGTCTGGCTGTCGCCAACACTCTGGCTGCGGTTGGTGCCGGGGCCAGGATATGCCATGTTTGCATGAACGGAATAGGAGAGAGAACAGGTAATGCAGCCCTGGAAGAGGTTACACTGAACCTGTTTGCAAATTATGGCGTACAGACCGTTGACATGAGCAAACTGGGTATGACCTCGAAAATAGTCGAAAGAATCACGGGATTCACCATGGCAGGTAACAAACCCATAGTGGGAAAGAACGCTTTTGCTCACGAATCTGGGATACATGTACACGGGGTAATGAACAATACGTCTACCTACGAACCGTTCCTGCCGGAACTGGTAGGAGTGGACCGTCAGATCGTTCTGGGAAAACATTCGGGAACCCATTCCGTTAAAGGAAGATTGGAAGAACTGAATATTGACTTCCCCGAGGAACACATGCAGGAACTGCTGGCAATGGTGAAGAAAATAGCCATCGGCGGAAAGATCATCGACAACGCAGAACTGCTGGCTATTGTGGACAACATCATGTGGAAGAAAGGAACCCTGAAAAAGACCGTCACTCTGGATGAATTGACCGTTCTGACAGGAAAGAACACCACATCCACTGCGGTCGTAACAGTCACCGTGGGAGAGGATGAGAGAAGGACCGGTGCCGAGATCGGTGTGGGTCCCGTAGATGCAGCGATCAACGCCATCAGGAAAGCTATCAACGAGAAGATAACCATGGAAGAGTACAAACTGAGTGCTATAACCGGAAAAAGCGATTCCATTTGCGAAGTTACCGTTATGGTCAAAAATGTCCAAAATGACGGTAATTTGTCAGTGGGTAAGGCGGTTGGTTTAGATATAGTGGAGACTTCAGTAGATGCCATGATGGCAGCGATCAACAGAGATTTCGCAAGACAGAGGGATATGTGATGGGAAAAACAATCGCAGAAAAGATCTTTTCCGAAAAGTCAAAAACAGATGCAGTTGCAGGCCAGATAGTGATCGCGGACGTTGATTATGTTATGGTTAACGACGTAACCGGACCGATTGCTTTCAGAGAATATGACAAGATGGGAGCAGAGAAGATGTTCAAGGACCGGATGGTCCTCATACCCGACCATTATGTTCCCAACAAAGACATCGCATCCGCAGAACAGGCGAAGGAAATGCGTGTGTTCGCCGAAAAACACGGAATATCGAATTATTTCGAAGTCGGAAAAGGAGGTGTATGTCACCAATTGATGATAGAGGAAGGTTTTGCAGCTCCAGGTAGACTCATTATCGGAGCCGACTCTCACACCTGCACATACGGAGGCCTCAACGCCTTTTCCACGGGGATCGGATCCACCGAAGCTGCTGTAGCGTTCGCTACCGGCCGTCTGTGGTTCAAGGTCCCAGAGACCATAAAAGTTGAACTGACCGGCAAATTCAGGAAATATGTCGGAGGAAAGGATCTGATAATCAAGATAATCACCGATATCGGTGTCGACGGTGCGAATTACAAAGCCTTCGAATTCCATGGTGACGGCATAAGCAACATGAGCGTCTCCGACAGACTGGCTGTATCAAATATGGCCATTGAAGCTGGAGGGAAAGCCGGAATATTCCCTTGCGACCGACTGACCGAAGAATACATCAAGACTACCGTCAAAGGAAAATACACCCCTGTGGAAGCGGACGCCGATGCGAAATACTGCAGCGTTTTGAAATATGATCTGTCAAAGATAGATTCAATGGTCGCATTCCCGCATCTGCCCAGCAACGGCCGTCCTGTAAAAGATGCCGATGTGACAATAGATCAAGCTTACTTGGGATCATGTACCAACGGACGTATCGAAGACATGAGGATCGCCGCAAAGATCATCAAAGGAAAGAAAGTCAATCCAAAGGTCAGATTCCTGGTGGTCCCTGCCTCGCAGCGGGTATACCGCCAGATGCTGGATGAAGGATTGATGGAGATATTCCTCGATGCAGGCGCGTTCATATCCGGACCGACATGCGGCGCATGCTTAGGAGGATATATGGGTATACTCGCTTCGGGAGAAAGATCCGTTTCTTCCACTAACAGGAACTTCATAGGCAGAATGGGCGATAAGAATTCCGAGGTATATCTCGCCGGACCGGAGGTCGTTGCGGCCTCCGCAATTGCAGGGAAGATAATTACCCCTGAACAACTGGAGGGATGCTGATGACAAAGATACAGGGAAAGGTCTGGACATTCGGAGACAATGTGGATACAGATCAGATAATACCCGCAGAACGCTTGGTATCTTCCAACCTGAACTGCCTGAACGAATTCATATTCGAGAAGGTCAGACCCGGTATTGCACAGCAGGTCGGAAAAGGAGATATACTGGTGGCAGGAAAGAACTTCGGATGCGGTTCTTCTAGAGAACATGCTCCCCTGTCTCTGATACAGGCAGGGTTCTCCTGTATCGTCGCAGAATCGTTCGCCCGTATCTTCTACCGCAACTCGATGAATATCGGATTGCTGCTGGTCGAGTGCAAGACCGATATCAAAGAAGGCGAAAGGATCGAGGTGTGTACCGGATGCGGAAAGATCAAGGATCTGGATTCCGGAAAGGAATTCCATTTCCCTCAATATCCTCCTTTCATTACGCAGCTCATTGACAACGGCGGATTGGTCAATATGATCAAAGAGGGGAAATTATGAAACACCTTGCAATAATTCCCGGCGACGGTATCGGAAAAGAGGTCATAGACGTAGGCATGGAAGTATTGGATGCCGTAAGTGAGATATCCTCGTTCGATTACGACGGGGAATTGTTTGATATTGGGTCAGAAAGATATCTCGCCACAGGGGAACTCCTTACTGAAGAAGATATCTCCGATCTCAAGAAGAAGGATGCGATATATTTCGGTGCTATAGGTGATCCGCGCGTCAAACCCGGTATACTGGAACAAGGCATTCTTCTCAAGATGCGTGCGGTGTTCGACCAATATATCAACCTGAGGCCGGTAACATCCTGGTTCCCTCTGGTACCTTTGAAAAGAGAAGTTCCCTTCGATATTCACTTCCTTAGAGAGAACACCGAAGACTTCTATATGGGTGCAGGCGGTACATTCAATGCGAACAATAAAGAAGCAAAGGTCCGCATAAAAAGAGAAATGTATGATCTCGAGATAGATCTGAACGGCAGATCGAGCAACAATGATGAGTTTGCATTCGAGATCGGCCTCCTTTCAAGAAAGGGCATAGAAAGGTTTGCCGATTATTCGTTCAGATATGCACAGGCGAGGAACGAGAACAAGGTTACTCTTGTCGACAAAGCCAATGTCTGTACCCATGTCTATGGGATGCAGCGAACAATATTCCAAGAAAAGGCGAAAGAATACGGCATGGAACTGGATTTCATGTTCGTCGATGCCATGGCAATGGCGATGATAGTCCGCCCGGAAACTTTCGGAACGGTTGCGGTGCCCAACCTCTTCGGCGATATACTCACAGATCTGGGTGCACAACTTCAAGGCGGCCTAGGAATGGGAGGAAGCGGTAATATCAATCCTTCCGGAGTGAGTATGTTCGAGCCCATACACGGTTCCGCACCCGACATAGCGGGACAAAAAAAGGCAAATCCCATAGCGGCCATACTTGCAGCTCAAATGCTGCTTGAAAATCAAGGCTATCCCGAAGAAGGGCAGATCCTTCAGAAAGCTGTGAGGCACTGCTTGGATAATGGGTTGACCACTCGGGATCTGGGAGGAAAACTCAACACCGCGGAAGCAGGAAAGGCCGTATGCGAATATGTCCTGAATCAAAAGAAGTGATCGTTTGATCACATTGGATCTTCGTCTGGAATATTGCGATGATAAGACCGCGAAAGCGGTCTTTGACGCAATATCTCCAGATAACGAAGGTTATGTCGAAACCAGGATCGATAAGAACATCATTACCCTTCACATAAGGTCCGAAACCGCAGGCAGTCTGAAGAATACCGCTGATGATCTCCTTGCATGTGTGAAGATCGCCGAGGATTCCTCAGGCCTCATCTCCGGACCCGCTTCTGATCTTGACAGCGACACCTTTTTTGAATGACCTCATCTCATCTGCTATGAGTATTATTCTTCCTGTGGCGATGGGTTTATCCTTTGGATCTGTGACGATCACTTCGTCCATTGGTACAAGAGAATCGTCACAACTCAACACAAATTGGGGAAATACGTTCCTTCCCTCTGAAACAAAAGGTACAGCGTCATCTGTCACAACAACTCTCATTTTCGGCGCGGATAAAGCAGATATTATGCGTTGTGCGCCTTCCATCCTGAGTGTGTAGAGACTGTCTCCTGCCCTCAGCGAAAGAACATGTTCTCCGTCGGAGATGACATTCCTTATCTTCCCGGTCTTGCGGCTTATCACGAATTCTATGTTGCCGCGGAACAAAACATCGGTGGCCTCAATCCCGAACTGATATCTGGATATCGCCTTGGCCCTTAGCAGATCGGGGTTGTACTCCGTTTGCCCGTCGTCGGCAATGTCTTTCTGATCCGCAACCTCTTTGAAAGTATCTGACAGGAATTTTTTTGTAAAGGATTCAGCTTCCGAAGCTGTATCGCCGTCTTCTATCGAAGGAAATACTGATTGTGCCAGAGGGTAGATCTCGTCCAATTCGGCAGGAACCGGCCCGAACGGTGATATCACAATAGGAGTGTATCCCGCTCTTCTTACCCTGTCAAAATCTGCAGCGTAAGCCCTGCTGTACGGTTTCGAACCCTCATCGTAAAATATCGCTGCTTTGTCTGTCGGGGGAATGTATCTTTCCATTATTCTTGACGAGTATCTTTTGAATACAGGCCTTCCCCTTGTCTCCGTGCCTGTATAGAACAATGCTCCATCCCTGCTTATTGGATCGTATCTTTCCATGAATTCCTGATACTCTTTCAGTTTTCTCAAAGCATCCAAAAGAGCAGGGTGCGATCTGCATCTCATCTCTGCCAATTCCCAAAGACGTCCTTCACGCATGTATCTCTTGATACGCGCCAATTCTTCTTTGATCTGGTAGAGATTGTGTTTTGCTATTGTTCTTGTCCTCTCATTGTCTTTCGTCTTCCTGAGTGACTCAAGAGTGTGGCCTCTGCATGCCGGACAATTACAATCCAAAGATTGCATATCCTGCAACCGGAATGTTCCATCGATGAACATCATTCTGTTATCTCTTGCGAATTTTGCATACGATGCGGAATCGAACAGGTCGCATCCTGTCAAAACAGCCAAAGCAAGAAGCATAGGGTGTCCTGCACCGAAAAGATGGACGGGCCTGCTGGGATCCATTCCCTTTTTCGAAGAGATGATAACATCCACCAATTCTGAATAACGGTATTGTTCCATAAGGGGTACAACACCGCCTATCGGGTGTACATCGATATCCATGACCGCCATCTTCCTGGCACAGTCCTCTCTGAGGTCAGTGTAAACAGAACCTTGAATAACGCCGTTGATCATCATATCTCCCTTGATCTCACAAGCTTTCTGTGTTCTTTCAAGTGTTACAACGATGGATTCCGCGGTCTTTTCTTTGGACCAATAAGGTTCTGTGAAAATATCCAATACAGTACCGATATCAGTACCGATACTTTTTTGGAACTCGACCATCTCTTCGTTGGTGACCTCGACCTCTCCGTACATATGACTTTGGAATGTTCCGGAGTCGGTCATTATCACGCCAGGAAAATCAAGCATTTCGTGTAAACCCACACTTTGTGCCTTTTCTTTGAGGTCTGGAGTGTTCTTTATGATGTACGAGTTTGTTATCAGCGCCTCGAACCCGAACTCTTCATAGAGTTCTCTCGGCGTAACCGTACATATCTTGGGATTGACCACCGGAAGTAAAGCGGGAGTCTCTATTGTGCCTGAACGCGTCTGGAACTTACCTATCCGTGCCAAACCGTCCCTTTTTGTGACCTCGAACATCGAGAGAGGATTATGGTCACTAACTTAAAGGATTCTGTTGTTGGTCACGTCTGCGAAAACCTTTGAGATCGCATTCTTTACCAGAACGTCGGGGATGTCCTCGATTATCTCCCTGTTCCAATCGAGCGGAGGACGATCGAATCTTATCCTGTTCGTGTTGCCCATGTCGCAACTTTCCTCTACATCCAGCATTTTGATCTCCAACCCTTCGAGGATCTCAGATATCTCCTTTCCGTTTATCAAAAGCATATTTCGGCCCTGAACCTCTTTGTCAATGAATCTTGAAGATATATCAGACATCTGCATCTCGCATACGAGGTCGTTAAGATATTCCGACATCGCCTTTATCGAAGATCTTCGTATCTCGCCCGACTTGTCCGGTTCTTTCTGGTGTCTGTATTCGATATCTATCATCGCCATGACCCGAAAATACATCAGCAACGTAAAAGAATATTGTACTGACAACTTTATCATCAATCAATACATTGGGTGATTTATGTTGCGATCCCGTAACACAGATGATGAAGAATACAAAATGGTCATACTCGTAAGAAACGATCTTAAGATGACCAAAGGGAAGATCGCCGCCCAAGTAGGCCATGCATGTGTGAATTGTGCACTGAGCAGCAAAAAGAACGATTCAAAGAATTTTGATAAATGGACATCGTCCGGACAGGCCAAAGTTGTCTTGAGAGTGGATTCGGAAGAGGAACTCTTCCAGTTCAAAGCCATAGCCGATGTGCAAAAAATAACCAATTCGATCATCATGGATGCTGGCAGAACACAGATAGCTCCCGGTTCCATCACGTGTATGGGATTGGGGCCCGAAAAAGTATCGGTTTTGGACAAAATAACCGGTGATCTGAAGATGTTATGATCTAATTTTGGTTAGACACGCCGATATATAAATACATCTGTATGTTATCTTGCATATCAAAGGCGAGGAACTTTCATGAATATCAAGAAGAACATACTCTTAGTGGTCTCTCTGACCGTGCTTGCATCATTGTTGGTTGTAGGTTTGGCTCTATCTGACGAAAGCGATGCGGCAGATGATGATCTTGCCACGCTTCTTGATAACGCGAAAGCCGGAGATATCATCAAAATGAATTCCGATATGACCTTGTCGCGAGACGCGAATGTCAAAGCCGGCGTCACTCTTGATGACAACGGAAACTCGCTGACGATCCCCTTCAACACCGTACTATCTGTAAAGGGCAAAATAATACTCACAGGTAGCACTTCAATATCCGGCTCTCTTTTCATGTTGTCTGAAAGCGAAGGCCTCGTCGACGGAGATGTTGAACTTTACGGTTCGATCGAATCCCTCAACGGTGCTAACAACTTTAAGATCGGTACCATCGCAGACATGACTATCACGGGGTATGGAAACAGTAAGATGCTTGTCGACGGAGACATAGAGGTCGGCTCAGTCTCACACACAGCAACAATATCCGTAAGGAACATGTTCATAACGGGATCGGTCACCATCAGAGGAAACAGTGACATCATAATTGACGGAGTACTCAGTGTAGGATTCATACCCACAACGATAACCGATGACCTCGGTACAACGAGGGTCACCGGAAAGATCACTCTTCATAACGATGCTTATGCGATCGTTTATGGAAACTCCCCGGTCAAAACGAATAATCTGAAAAATCCATCCAAAAGTACGGAATTCCTTGTAGCATATATGGGAAAGAACACTCCGTATGCCACTGAATACATCAATGTTACAGGTAACAAAAAACTGGTCTTGCCTTCGGCACAGGAACTGATGGATTTTACTCTCTCGAGCTGGAAAAATTCCAAGGGAGAAGTGATCCCCGAAGATAACAATGTAATCATCGGAAGCGACAACTACCAGACTGTTGATGGAACAATCTCTAGAAAGAACTACAGCATCACACTCTCCAGTGATGACAGCATCAGATGGCTTGTTAATGGGATCACAACCTCCGGGCAGATCGAAAGAGGTTACGGTACCACTGTTACGATCGACATTAGGCTGATGCCTGGATACTCAGATCTTCCATCGATAAAAATGAACGGCTTACCTTACGAACCCGGCACATCGTTCATAATCACACAGAACACATTATTCACGACGTCCACCGGTGCACCCGGAGGCGGATTGGACATCATCACGATAGTTCTGATATTGATAATATTGTCCACAATAATATTGATAGCCGCGATAATATTTGTCAAAAAGAGGCCGGTAAAAAAGGTTTAAGATCAAAGGGTATGGAAATCTTTCATTGAATTCACAACGATCCTCTGCTCCTTTGCGACCTTGATCGCGCCCACCAGCGCATCTGCTCCCTGAACGGTCGTAAGGAACGGTATCTCCAGTTCGACTGCCAATCTTCTCATCTTGTGCCCGTCTCTGACGGCACCCGATTTTTCTGAGGGGGTGTTGATGATGAAGTTGATCTTTCCTTCCCTCATGAGGCCTATCGCATTTGGCTTCATGTTGTCATCGATCTTGAACACAGTAGTGGTATCCACTCCGTGTTCGCGTAGATAGGTCGATGTTCCCTTTGTCGCATATATCTGGAATCCCAGCTCTTTAAGTTCCTCAACAACGGGCAAAACCCTCTCCTTGTCAGTATCGTTGACGGTTATGTACACTCCGCCCTCGATAGGTATAGTATTCCCTGCGGCTGTGAACGCTTTGTAATAAGCGATATCGAAATCCGCATCGATACCCATTACCTCTCCCGTACTCTTCATTTCCGGAGTAAGTATGGAATCCACGCCGGGAAGTTTCAGGAACGGGAACACTGATGCTTTGATTGCATAATGATCGATCGGCTTATATCCGGAAAGACCGAAATCCTTCAGCTTCTTCCCGAGCATTATCTTGGTACTTATTTTCGCAAGCTGAATGCCGGTTGCCTTTGATATGAAGGGAACGGTACGTGAAGCACGCGGATTCGCCTCTATCATATAGATCTCATTATCCTTCACTGCTAATTGCAGATTCATAAGACCTTTTATCTCAAGTGCCAGTGCAACCTTTTTTGTGATCTCTATCATCTCATCTATGAGATCCTGCGAAAGTGTAAAAGGAGGCAACACCATTGTTGCATCTCCGGAATGACATCCGGCATATTCGATGTGTTCCATTATTCCGCCTATGTAAACTTCCTCTCCGTCTGAAACAACATCAATATCGATTTCGATCGCTTCCGTGAGATATCTGTCAATAAGGATAGGATGATTGCGTGATACCTTGACGGCTGTTTCAACGTAGGTCATCAATTCTTCTGTGGAATAGACGATCTCCATTGCTCTTCCTCCGAGAACGTATGAGGGCCTTACAAGCACGGGGTATCCTATTCCCTCGGCTATTGCTTTCGCTTCTTCGAAGGAATAACCTGTACCGGAGACAGGTTGTTTTATTCCGAGATCGTCCATCAGTTTAGAGAATCTCCTTCTGTCCTCGGCAACATCCATTTGATCGGGTTTTGTTCCCAGCACCTTCGTCTTCGTACCTGTCAGTGCCTTTTCCAGATCCACGGCAAGATTCACGCTTGTTTGTCCTCCGTACTGGACAATAACGCCGTCTATCTCTTCGGCTTCGATAACGTTCATCACATCTTCTAGTGTAATGGGGTCAAAATATAGTCTATCGGAAATGTCATAATCTGTAGATACGGTTTCAGGATTGTTGTTTATTATCACAGCACTAACCCCTTCTTCCTGAAGAGCCATTACGCCGTGAACGCAACAATAATC